>JAABUW010001311.1_pt1 | contig 42485 bp, 42 predicted proteins | sample 5560081 | NCBI WGS metagenome assembly JAABUW01 (sample SAMN10711882, study PRJNA513363) | rock metagenome | isolation source: Antarctica rocks | place: Antarctica: Victoria Land, Knobhead sud | reverse complement strand
GACTCGTCTGAATGACGCGCTAGAACCCAGTGACTGGTAATCTGGTTCATTTTGAGGGCTTCGTCCGCCAGAAATTTGAGCTTATTATCGTTCTCAGCTCGACAACCGCATACCTCATGCTCTTGGGAGTTTCTATCCCTTTGAGCGCCACAAGGTTCTATGATCTACAATACTAGTAGAGGGAACCTCACCAATGACTAAGCATACGAACATTTGTTTGTTTGTTTTGCCTCAGAACCTCAGACGTAGATAGATGAAACCTAGCCCCTTCGAGACTAGATGCGCTACATCTATTCGAGTAAGCGACGATGACTAAGCCTCTTTAGATTAGCTTCTTGCTTACTACGTAAGTTTCAACTACTACCTTAGCGACTCATGCAGAATTCTTTTTACGGTAGACTTACGATGACGTTACGATAAAGATTTTGAAACGGTTTTACCGAAGACTCTCGCCTTTAGGCGAAGAAATTTGAAACACGTAAACGAATTGAGCCAGTTTTTTTTTATAGCATGAATAGTAATGAAAACGGTTACTTTGCTTTGAAACGTGCTATCGCAAATACGTAGAGACAAATACAACGTTTACATTTTGTAACGAATTAAAATATCAACGTCATAATTTTCAACATGAGTTGCGACAGTCACGTATTATAATCTTGAAACATAATGTCAGTGAAATCAGTTCTTGATGATTTCAATATTATAATGTTACAGCAATGCTAATCATTCTGCTATCGCAAAGAAGCTGAAAATCTGTAAAAAATCTGTAATTTATCAATGACAATCATAATATCAAATTTCACTTCGACTTGCAACAACTTCAACTGTGCAAACTGCAAATGTTCTTACTTTCATCATCATTGCTAACTCTCACTCTCATCAATATTCTCAACTTTCATCATCGCTCAAGATATTTATCGCTTCAATCAATCATAACGCTGTCGAAGACAATCATCACAGTTGCAATAAGAGTTTCTCTTGCTAAAGATATTGCACACTTCAAGAAATTATCAACAACTCTTGTTTCATTGATTCTTGATCTTCATTGTCATTCTGTTATCATAATCAAAGAGCGTTGCTTGAATCTGAGCTGATGACGAGAATCATATAAGATTGAGCAAAGTCAATATTGAGAAGATCAATGATACAATCTTTCGTCGAAAGCTCAAATATGAGAACATTCAAGATGCAATTTAAGATATTCTTTTCTTGAGTTATTGTAATCTTGAAGAAGAGTTGAGATTTCATGATTGTGAAAAGTTGCACGATAAATAAATCATCAATGCATTTTATGAATTCATGACAAAATCTTACGAAGTCACTCAAGATGAAAGAGAAACGTTATTCTGCAAGTCTAAGATAGATTCTCAGATATTAGCTTTAAATGCTTTGTCATGTTATCACATCTGTATTGTTCATCTGAAAGTGAACGTAATTTTCTTGCATCACTGAAAAGTCTGAGCTTCAAAATACATCACGTTGCTTAAGTTATAGTCTTTTGCAAAGATCTCTCTTAGTTGCAATTTGAATTTCATGATCATAAGAAAGTCTGACGTGCGAATTGATATTCAAAGAACTTCTTTACAATATCTTGATTTCAAATGATCAGTTGCAATAACTTGTTTATGCTCACTGTCATGTTGAAGAATGATCTCATCATTCTCGTCTTCGCATTCTGTTGTTAGCAATATACACAGTGATTCTTGTTTGAATCTTGAAAGCAGTATGTCAAAAAAAGAAGAACAATTGTGATAAAGATTCTTGATAATGTCAGTTATCACAAACTCATCATTCTCTCAAGTATTCATGAGAATGAGTTGAATACTCTGTTGTAAACATTCATGTTCAAGTAATAATTTCTCGACTTTGATATGATTTGTTTGATAAACAACTTTCTTAAATCATCTGACAGTTGTGATAAATGAATATCAGAATATACGAAGAAACAAATTGTAATTAACAGTATTACTTATTTATGCTTATTCTCTTCGACAAGAATGTTGATGTTACTGAGCATGTCATACTTTATCATTGTAGTCTCATAATGAAGCATTGTATGCACGTTTGATCGTTTTTTATCGTTGATGTATTTCATGATCTTTGACGTTGATCTTAAGTCATCTTCTATTAATTCTATTGCAACTTCGTTGAACTGAGAATTTCATTGAACTGATGTTGCTGATCTTGATCTTGAATTCATACTTGCAGCATTGATCACAACGTCAAGCAACTGCTGAAAGTTTAGTCTGACTTTCTTGATAATATTCAGAAATTGCGCTTTTTCTTCTAATTTATCTGTCATCAAGAAAGAAGTGCTTTTCACAATCAATTCAAAGATTCAAATGATAATCTTAATTGTAATAAAGTCATCTGTGTTTGCTTTCACTTGTATTTGTATTATGAAGTGATAATACAATTGCAAATGCTTTTTCTTCAATCAACATTGTAACAATTTCAATATTATCACAATTCATCTTACATGCTTTGACAAGCTATAACTTTTCAAGTGATGAAGTGAAGATTAAATACGTGCAAATCTTAATGCAAATGATCATTTACAAAGTATGATAGCATATGATTGAGTTGCTATTGATGTCAGAATGACTTCAAGAAGCAAATGATGAAGTTGCTTGCATAAATCAGTGTATTCAAAGTGCGCAGAATCACTAGATCTAGTAAGTATAATGTTTAAAGCTGAAAATAATCTGAAGAGCGCAGATTTCTCTGTATTCAAATTTCATTTAGTAACAAATGTCTTTCTTTTCATTACAGACGTTAAAGCAGTCATTTCTCATCATTGTAGCATAGTTTGATTATGAAATCTTTCTTGCTCAATGATATCAAAGTTCAGATCATCACGACTGTTGCTTGAGATCAGGCAGAAGCAACAGCTCAGATTTGCTCACTGCAATTTAAATCTTGCATTAGCTTGTTGTTGAAACATATTTTCGATCATGATATTGAAAAGATACAAACTCATGTAAGTTGCAATAACTTAAGAACAACTTTCTTGTTCAGTTCATGCAAAGTTGAAAGACTGTTGAGAACATTGTTCAGATTGCTTTCATGTGATTCAAAAGTTAAAGAGAAAACATTGACATGTTGCATTCACTTATGAAAGAAGAAGAAGATGAAAATCAGATATACATTCATAAGATTTCTGTAAAAGTTATGATAAAGATTGAAGTTGTTGAGAAACAGTATGTATAATAAAGAGAGACATTTATTATTTTTATGAGCAACGAATTAATTTTGAAAGTATTCTTGATTATACATTTGAATCTCGAGTTTTTCTTGATGAGAATCTGAGAATGTAAGAGATTGCAATCATTCTATTCTGTTCAAGATTGAACGACAAATTAAATTGTTTTCAATGAATGTAGATGATTGTAATTGTAATTGTAATTCATACACTCTTGTGACATCGATTTAGACTCAACTCATGAGAGACTCTATGCTATTTATATCGAGTGAACAAAACTCTTTGAGAAAGAAAATCACTCATCGTCTATACAACTGCTTCACGCAGTTGAAACAATGAGATTGACACTGTGTTATCAAGTAATGAATCTATAGCTTCTATTCAGCGTGTGATGCTTGAGTAAACTCTTGATGAAAGTGTCTGTGCTGTTTGATTATGACACATCGTCTTTGTTCTGCTTTTCATTGACGATATTCTACACAATGATGTCTCGATTCGATTCTCGATTCGAAGATGAAAGACGTTTTCTTTGCACTCGTGATGCTCATGATTGTAATGTACGTAGAGCTGTGTTCTCTTACTCAATGATTGTCATTCATTGAGCAGAGAAATATGTGATGAAAGAGAGATGCACATGATGAGAAGATAAAGTGTGATTGTATTGAGTAATTCTTTTCTTCTCTTGATTTGACTTGTGTCACGTAGACGTTGAATGAATTGTTAGTATAGACATGCAATCGCAATCGTTCAATGTTTGACTCTGATCAATGAAAGAGAATGCATTCTGATCGTTCTCTTAAGCTCTCGATTTTCCACATGAATAGATGAATGACTTGATGTCAAGTAAAGAAGGTGAGTTCAAGTCTTTTCAGTATATCAGCGTGATCGACAAGTCACTACTTCTTCGAACACTGTAGTCACGTCTCTCAATACTTGAGATGACTATTCTACCTGATATCTTTTCATCAATTACTCGATGACACTGTTGATGTGATGAAGACGTTTCGATATCGACGCAGTTGACGAGTTGCAAATTCTTCAATCACTTGTAGTCACAACTCGCAAACTCTTCATCTGAATTGTCTTTTTCACTAGTAGTATCTTTTCATCTCTTACTGACATCGACATGTCATTAATCTTCTTCATAGATCGATTGTGACTGTTAGAAAAGATGTTGTTGCATGAATGAAAACTCTGCATGATGACTTTTCTGATCACGTAACATTCTAACATCGTTTGAACTGCATTGAATTGAGATCTCTTGACTCTTTTGACTTCTATTCAAACACAGAATAGAATCAAAAGATTCGTAGTCAACATCATGTACAGATGAATCTCATTGTCAATCATGTAAATGATGATAAAGATTTATTGTTATAATGCATAATAACATCAGACTGTTGATTAAGAATGACTTACTCATCATGAAATGAATATTGTTCTTGTAACATGATCTTATGTTCATTGAAGATTTAATAAGAAAAATAGTTTGATAAAATCTTATGATTTCAGTAAGTGCATCGACAAAATTGTGAGATGAAAAAAGTCAATATTAGCTGATTTTTGTTGACTTTTCCTGAGTTAGCTGTTAATCTCATGTGTCAGCTAACGATTGAAATTAGCTGACTCTCTCAGTTATTAGCTGACTATTAGCTGATTTTTAGCTGATTTAGCTGTGCACTCAACTAATATTGATATTATCTCTTTTGTTGACTTCTTCAACATTTGCGCATTTTGCTTATTAACAATCAAATATTGAATTAATGACTAGATAGTTATTACGCTCATATAATAGATTAATTAATAATTAATTTGACTATTTAAATAATAGCTATTTACACAGTTTAATATATGCGCTGGAAAAGTCAATGAGAAAGTTAATGAGAAAGTTAATGAGAAAGTTAATGAGTAAACTAATGAGGTAGAGAGTCATGTAGAATGTTTGATAGAGAGTCATGTAGAAAGCATTGTTTGAAGCACTGTTTGACTTGTATTATGCGTTCGATTGACGCGTATTTTGAAGCATGTAGAATGTTTGATAGAGTGTTTGATAGAAAGCTCAGTAGAAGACTCAGTTGATAGCTCGATTGAAAGCTCAGTAGAAAGCTCAATCAATAGCTCAGTTGATAGCTCAGTTGATAGCTCAGTAGAAAGATCAGTAGAAAGCTCGATCAATAGCTCAGTAGAAAGCTCACTAGAAAGATCAGTTGACAGATCAGTAGAAAGATCAGTAGAAAGCTCGATCAATAGCTCAGTAGAAAGCTCGATCAATAGCTCAGTAGAAAGATCAGTAGAAAGCTCGATCAATAGCTCAGTAGAAAGATCAGTAGAAGCTCGATCAATAACTCAGTAGAAAGATCAGTAGAAAGCTCGATCAATAACTCAGTCGACAGATCAGTAGAAAGATCAGTAGAAAGCTCAATTGATAGCTCAGTAGAAAGCTCAGTAGAAAGATCAGTTGACAGATCAGTAGAAAGATCAGTAGAAAGCTCGATCGATAGCTCAGTAGATAGCTCAGTAGAAAGCTCAGTAGAAAGTATTGTTTGAAGCACTGTTTGACGTGTGTTATGCGTTCGTTCAACGCGTATTTTGAAGCATGTAGAGAATTTGATAGAGTGTTTGATCGAAAGTTTGATATCGAGTCATGAAGAGTGCATTCTATTGAGCTAATTAGCATTATTTCGTACGAAATAGAAAGTAGAAATTACGAAAGAAAGAAGTGAAAAGAAGTAAAAACCCTGAATTTTCTGAATTTCCTAGCGTTGATCTTCGACTGAGAGCGAAGATTACTAATCACGAAGATAACAATACTGTTTTCAAGTCATGTAGAAAGCATTGTTTGAAGCACTGTTTAACTCGTGTTATGCGTTCATAATTTGAAGCATGTAGAGCGTTTGATAGAGCGTTTGATAGAGCGTTTGATAGAACGTTTGATAGAAAATTTGGTAGAAAATTCGATAGAGAATTTGAGTAAGCGAGTAGGTGAGCGAGTAGATGAGCGAGTAGATGAGCGAGTAGAATGATGAGTATGTAAAGTGATGAGTAGAATGATGAGCATGTAGAGTGACGAGTAGAATGATGAGCATGTAGAGTGATGAGTAGATGAGCGAGTAGATGAGTGAGTAGATGAGCGAGTAGATGAGCGAGTAGAGTGATGAGCATGTAGATAAATATTTTAGCTGAATTAGCTGAATTAGCTGAGTTAGTCGAATTTAGCTGAAATTTAGCTGATTAGTCAGTTGTTAGCTGATTATTAGCTGAATTGAGTCGACTTTTTCAGATTCTGTCATCGAGCAAAAAGTTAGCTGTTGAACATTTTGTCAATGCGTGTTGAATTTTGACTTTTAAAGATTCTCATTCTGCTTTTGAAACTTCATCTTGCTGATCAAGATTTATCTCGATTATTTGATTTAAATGTTTAATATCACATGAAGAGAAAACATACTTGAAAACAATTCAATCAAAAGAAAAAACAGATTTGTCATTGCAATAATGTGCAAACTTTTCTGATGTAGTTCTCATCAATGCTGTTCATGCAAAGCTTTGTTAACGTTCAACAGAATGAGTCTTGAACTCTTCAAACTCAAAATGCATCTTTTTAATAAATTTCAATTTGAGAATTCTCTGAAATAAATCGACAAGATCAAAGAAGTAAAGATGTTTCTTTATTGAATCTGCTGTTGCATGTTTCTTCTGCTGTTCTGTCAAAGATGACATCTTGCTGACATTTAAAGATATAAAAGTACGTCGTAGTTGTAGCTACAATAATCAGTTCTTGATTCTTCATCATAGTGAAGCATAATTTGTGAATAAACGATTGATTACTGAATGAGACTTCAATATGTCAAGAATCTCTCTCAGACTTGTATATTGCATGCGAAAGATTTCAGCTTTCTCACATCAAAGATCAAAAACTAACATGAAAGAATCAAGATCTTTGTCTTGAACTTTAGATTGCAATAAGACTTTCAACAAGTCTTGAGAAAAATGATGCGATTAAGAAAGAAACATAGAATTGAAGAATTCAAAAATTGATTTTGATGAAAGATCAAACAGATGATCATTATACTCATTATTAAATTCAACTGTGAATTGAATGTTATCTTTCTCTTGCAATAGCAATTTCAGAGCTTGATATTAATCTGCTAATTGCACTTCTTAAAGATTGATATTTCATGAAAGTTCAGTATTGATGTCTTCATTCGTTTTGCTGTTAAGTTCAACAACTTGATGAAGATGATTCTTGAGATCATTCACATTCTTTGCAATAAAGATCAGATGATGTATAACTGTATCTAGTTAAATAAAGTAGAAGAAATTTACAATGACATTGTCTTTATCATTTGATCAGTCAATGTCTTGTCATGATTCATCTTCGTCATTGCTGTCTGAAGATTTTGATCATTTGATCTGAAACTCATCTTTTGTAGAGATTGAAGATTGTGAAGCTGCATTGACAGCACAAGTAATTCATTTGCTCATTTGATTGCTACGATGTAGTCTTGACTGATGCATTGTTTTGACTTGAACAGCTTTGTGATAAATAACAAAGCATTTTTCGTAAAGCTGAATTTGTGATCAAGATGATATGAGATCACATGATGATTTATCTCACTTGATTGCTGTTTTACACTTCAGATTTCATCTCATCTTCTTTTCATCATCTTCATTCATCATCTTCATTCAAGTTTACGTCGTATCGTTTATCAAATTATCATAACAGCGATGAGATGTAGTGATGACAACAATAAGAAGATCTCAGTGTCACAGATTTTTAAGTTCTCAATGTCACAACTCTTTAAGAATTTCTCTCAATCTACATGCATCATTCAAGTTACATTCTCAAGCGTTTTCAAGTCTTTCACGTCTTGCACGTCTAGCTCTGAGATAATAAATGATCAGAGATCTTTCTTTATCACAATAAACAGTCTCATGATTACAACTTTCGTCTCGCTCATCAATCTCAATTGAGCAATTAAATTCTTAGCTGAATTCTTAATGACAAGTAACATTTTCTTGACTGATGACACATTTAAAACTTTAGTTTCAAATTTATTGCAAAAGAAGCTGCTTCAGATAATCAACAGTTGCAAGAAGACAAAGCGCAAAAGAGTTTCTCATAAAATCAGTGAAGTTGAGAAAAATGAGAAGAAGAGTGAGACTGATTTACAAAGAAAACTCAATCACTTGATTCATTGAAATTGTTTTTTGCATTTTACAAATCTGTTGTGAAACGAAATTGCGAAGAAGTATTATAATGAAGAATTTGACATAGATTCTGATGCAGAACAAGAAACATGAATGAAGATATTCAACTCAGTCAAGAATTTCAAGAACAAAACAATTGATCATATGAAGATATGTGTTTCTTACATCAACGTTTCAACGAAGAGCTTAAGTAGCTTGTAAGCTAGTGAGCAACAACATCTGAATCTTAATGCGCTTAAGACGCATATGCTAGCTACTAGAACAGACACTTTTCATAATTCAGCAATTAGCTGATTTAACAACATAGATCAATCATCAGTCAGTCGTTAGCTGATTAGATCAGCTACAAGCTGATTCAACAAAGTAAAACTTGTATCAAGCTATTGTGCGTTCATGATTCTGCGTGATGTTTATCTTAGTAAGCTTCAATTTTACTTCATTCATTTTTCTCATCACAGTTATTCAATTATCGTACATCATGTCTGTCAGTGATCGCGCAGAACTCATCTTTCTACAACGTTTACAATCTTATTTATCATCAGTTTCAATCACAGCAGTCGATTATGCTTACAGCGATCTCATGTACAATTATCAATCTGCTCAGTTTCGAAATAGATTGAAACAGATTGATTACACATCTCTTCTTCTGCGATTAAAGATTTCGACTTTGATTGATCAGAATGCAAAGATCTTTGAGCAGAAGATTGACGAGACTGCAAAACAACTGATGATGAATATATATGATAATTCGATTCAAACATTTGATACTGAGAAGAAATGACATTTCATTGAAATCATCATCTACGCGAAACTCGTCATTAAATCTATTCTTCGCTTGAAAAATTAAATCGAAGCTTTCATTTATTTGAAACATTCTTCTTCAATGACAGAAAAGACATCGATAGAAGAAAAGAGTGCTAATGTACATAGAAAGAGAACATTATCTCAAGAATTTACAGCTTTCTTCAACAAGTCGTGAACTTCTACTGACAGACGTCATGTGTAATGTGTCAGATGCATTGAAGAATGCATAGAGTAAGTAGAAATTTCGTTCAACGAATGAGCAGACACTATGATTAATAGATTAATTAATTTTAGATTTTCTTATCATTTGAACTATGTAAGTTCTTGTATGTTGCTAGCTGCTACACAATCAATCTCATTGTTTACAGATCTTTACAGTGAAATTTCAGTCACTTGTTCATTCTCAATACTCTGTCATCATAATCATGACTAGACGCTATTGACTGAAATGTTTTGACCATTCATATATGCTTCATTCAACGTGACTATATGCTTTTCACTCATTTTCTTCAATTTATCTCAATCTACTTTAATTTACCTCAATTTACTTTAATTTATCTCAACTTATGCAATGTTGAACTTTCTTCATTATCAAGTGAATTTCGCCTTTTCTCGTCTGTTTAAGCTTGCAAGCTCGTTCGTCTTTTGAACTTTCTTTTTCAGAAAATTCTCTTTGTATAAGATGTTGAATGTATCTCAGTTGATGTAATTATTCACGTAAAAGAACTTCTTGCTTTCAGTTGATATCAGATGTGCACTTCGTAGTATAGTACTCATATTGTAAAATCATCAACATTCAAGATATTAAGACTTCTTGACAGTATTTTTCAATCATTGCTCGACTTCTATCATATCATGTAAAGCATTGAGTACTTCATTGTTTTTGAGCTTTAACAATTCTATTAAAGCTCTTGAGTATTGCACAGATTTCTCATTGTCATCTTGACGAAGCGAATCATAAACAGTGATTATAATTTGCAACTGCTTCATCAGTCTATCATTCAGAACTTCGACTATGTCAGAATTTTCTTGATCATTCTCAGCATACTCTTGAACATAAACATAGTCACATCTTCAATTCAACATTTGTCTCTGTCATGCAGAAGTACATTGAATTCACTTCAATGTAAACTTCTCAGAGTCTGTCAAGTCTTTATTTTTGCATCTTCAGCATTCAATCAATGCATGAACAGAAACGAAGTAATCATTTATTCAGAAGAAGTTGATTTCTTTTCAATTTATTTAATACTTGTTTGACTTTATTTCTGATTTCTTGCGTCGAGATTCTCTTATAAAAATCAACAATTTATTCAAGAAACTCTTAATATGTGTTGTCTTTGTTATTTCAGAAGCAATGCATCAGAATCAAGAATTATTAAATCAGTTTCATCATTGATTTGAATTCATTTCTGACAAATCTCATTCAAGCTGCGTTAAATCAAGATTTCTAGAAGACTTTGTAATCATAACTTTCATTCTCTCATTAATCTCTGATCTGAACGTGATTAAATCATGAAAAATGATATCTCTCATTGTTAACATATTGATTCATCAAGTATTGTGATGCAGTATCTGCATTTGAAAGTTCTTTCACTTGTTTGTAAGATCATAATAATCTTTGATCAGAAATTTATGTGCAATCTTCATGTAAGATGTGTCAAAATCATCTGCATCTTTGTATCTTTGAATAAAATTCATATAATGAGAAATCATATGAAACTTGAGATAGTTAAAGTTCTTGTCATGTTGAAACTGCTTGAATACTTCTTTTAAAACGTTAATTCTGTATATTACGTTGTTCATGTAACGCAAAAACTCATCATCGTGCGATTAATATTGAGTCATCATCACGAAGTTCATAAGAGCTTGAGCACAGTACAGCGCATCTGATGCTTTTCTAATCAATAGTGAAGTGACAATCGCAATAAGCTGATGCACTATTGTCTTTTGTTCGACGTTGATTCATTGCTTCATGAATAGAAAGTCGTGAAAACGTCTTAGCTCTGAATATGAAAGAACTACTCGAAATCTTTGATTCAATTGCATGTCATGTGTTGTGTCTGCAATTGTCTGTGAATCACGCTTTCTTTTAAGACTGATTGTTGATGTTATATTCTTGATAATTATCTTAAATCATTGAATTAGATACATCACTGTGCTCTTCAATAACTGATGCAAGATGTTAATCATCATGATGATGTGAATATTAACAAGTTCATGTTTTCAGACAAAGTTTCACACTGAGTGTACTCACTTAACATTGCGCTTGATATTTGCTTTAAAGTGTGAATTTTTTTCTTGATGTTTAATTTGAGTCAATGTACTCTTATGTGTTCAAGCTTCTCAGATTGTCTGCAGATTATCGCGTTGATTTGATGAAACGTGATATATAGTGCATTGCTCTTCATTTTTAATTTTCGTAATAATGATCTGCTTCTCATAGTCAATTATAAATTCGATGATGATAGAAAAACACTGTCGAGTATAATCATTTGCACAGCGAACGTGAAACTCTCTTCTAGTTAATTTCTCAAGTGCTAAAGAACGAGAACGTTAGCAAGAAAAACTCTTCATTCAATTGAACAGTTTAAATTCACGTTTTAATATTATCTTCAGTGAGTGATGATATAACTTACGTTTCAGATCTTCATTTGCATGTTTAGTTGAAGAAATAAACTTTAATAGTATAACACTAGATTTATTTTGCTTTCATTAAGTTGCTTGATTCAAATTATCAACGATAATATATACAAATCATGCGAATTTATTCTTATGATGTTGAGTTAACATGATTTTATCTGTAGCTAACAGTATTGAAACTATAGTGTCATCTTCAGAAATCAGTGCTTGCGTATTTCATCATTAGATATCAATGTGCATTTTCATGTACATTTAATTTTCACTGACGTTGTATACTTTGATTGATGCATATTTCAGATTACTTGCAAATGAATGATGTTTCAAGAGAAATTTCAAGACGTTTATCATGTTTCTGTACTGAATCTTGAATATATCTGTTTCAATCTCTGAATTCATTGATGAGATCTTCAAAGATGTTTTGAATCAACTATCATTAAATATTTTGTAAAATATATTGTGTAGAATGCTTCTAAATTGATCTGCATTCTTGAAGATACAATCAGCATGATGAGTCTTCTGAAATGAGATCTTGAAGTATTGATTAATATCTTTGCTACTGACTTTTGCATTCAGAAATCACTGTGCAATTGTAATTGTAATTCATATATTCTTATGACATCGATTTAGACTCAACTTATGAGAGATTCTATGCTATTTATATCAAGTGAACAAAACTCTCTGAGAAAGAAAATCACTTGTTGTCTATACAACTGCTTCACGCAGTTGAAACAATGAGATTGACACTGTGTTATCAAGTAATGAATTTATAGCTTCTATTCAGCGCGTGATGCTCAAGTAAACTCTTGATGAAAGTGTCTGTGCTGTTTGATTATGACGCATCATCTTTGCTCTGCTCTTCATTGACAATATTCTATACAACGATATCTCGATTCGATTCTTGATTCAAAGATGAAAGACGTTTTCTTTGCACTCATGATGCTCATGATTGTAACATACGTAGAGCTGTATTCTCTTACTCAATGATTGTCATTCATTGAGCAGAGAAATATGTGATGAAAGAGAGATGCACACGATGAGAAGATAAAGTGTGATTGTACTGAGTAATTCTTTTCTTCTCTTGATTTGACTTATGTCACGTAGACGTTGAATGAATTGTTAGTATAAACATGCAATCACAATCGTTTGATGTTTGACTCTGATCAATGAAAGAGAATGCGTTCTGATCGTTCTCTTGAGTTCTCGATTTTTCACGTGAATAAATGAATAACTTGATGTCAAGTAAAGAAGATGAGTTTAAGCTCTTTCAGTATATCAGCATGATCGACAAGTCACTACTTCTTCGAACACTGTAGTCACGTCTCTCAATACTTGAGATGACTATTTTACCTGATATCTTTTCATCAATTACTTGACAACACTGTCGATGTGATGAAGACGTTTTAATATCAACGCAGTCAACGAGTTGCAAATTCTTCGATCACTTGTAGTCACAACTCGCAGACTCTTCATCTGAGTTGTCTTTTTCACTAGTAGTATCTTTTCATCTCTTACTGACATCGACATGTCATTAATCTTCTTCGTAAATCAATTGTGACTGTTAGAAAAGATGTTGTCGTGTGAGTGAAAACTCTGCACAATGACTTTTCTGATTACGCAACGTTCTAACATCATTTGAACTGCGTTGAATTGAGATCTCTTGACTTTTTTGACTTCTATTCAAACACAGAATAAAATCAAAAGATTCATAGTCAACATCATGTACAGATGAATCTCGTTGTCAGTTAAATCACTGTGCAAAAGAAAAATCTTTCTCATTTGAAAAGAAAAGTCATTCTGATTGAAGATTGTCATCTAAAGATGATCATGAATCTTGCTTAAATTTACTGTAGTTCAAAATGATTCTTATGAGTCTGATATATTGTTTTAGTGATTCATCGACACTTCGTTTCTTTATATCATTCATCTCATCATAATTGTCTACTTTGATGAATGAGAAAGTACATGATGAATTGATAAATCTTTTGAAATCAAGTGATATTCATGCAATTGAATTTCGAAAATGCTTTTGATCATCTGAAGCTTCTACGTTTTCTTCTGTACTTTGCTCGAAGTCAGAAACATCAATATCATTCATCATGATCATTTCATATCATAAATCAGTCTGAAAGTATTTGCATGTGTCTGTATACTCATTGACTGTTGAGTTCTCTTTTCTTAAATATTTCTTGAAGAACTGCACATCATTTCGCAGCGTCAAGCAGTGATTAAAGTGATATATCAGATCTCGTGTGATTCTCAATATTATTTCACATGCATGACAGTTTCACTTCATGCTTGAAGCTGATTTCGATGAAGTAGATTGTAGTGAAAGAGACAACAAAGAGTATTGATTGACGTGTTTGACAAATTGTATTGTGCTGTCGCTATTTCTAATCAGTATCTCTGTCAATATAAGTACATTAAACTACGAAATGTCAGAATAGCATGCAATACAAAGAATAAAATGATCAGAAATTAATGAGATCTAATATAGCAGTAGAAGCAATAACTCTTGTTTTACTTCTGATCAAGCAATTTGTTCTTTTTTACTTGAAGCTCTTTGATGAAAGCACTTTTTCCTGAATTACAGCGAGTTTAAGATAAATTATCGTAAATTTGAAATGCTTTGCACATTTCAATATTTATCTTGAAATTTGTGAGTTGAAAGCAAATTTCTCTAAATTATCATCGATTTGAGATAAATTACCGTAAATTTGAAATGCTTTCACAAAATGCTCAATCAGCTAGTATATCATAGTCATAGTCTCTGCGCTTTAATAACTCTGTAGAATATTAGAGATCATTTTATATAGAGAGAATTTAACGTGCAGTACTCTTCAGATTGATGAGAAGATGAATACAGATAATTTGTTGTCAAAGTGTGTTATGAGCAAATTTGCTTTCGCTTAGCATAATTTGCAACATGAGAACGAAAGTTGATCTTTGCTTCATCTTTAACTTATCAACTCACAATTCTTTGTTCTTCTGATACTCATTATCATGATAAGCACTTTCACTTTATTTGTTGCAAAGCTCAATGCATACATCATCTGTCATCAACATGTAGTGAAATCTGTAAGTGGTTCAAAATAGAAGAAATGTCACATGTACTCTTATCTCACTTCTCAACATCATGACAGTAATCATCTCACATTCTATCATATGACTTCTAGAAATTCTCAGAACTGATGATAATGTTTGTGTATCTGCTAGTCTTTCAATATGTCACGAAGACTTAAGTTGATTTCAGATACGCAAGCAAACTTCAATTATGATGAGATTTCATCAAATTGAATCAAGATGATGATCACTCAAGATTTTGACATCAACAACGATAAGTATGATGCATTGAAGATACACATCAAACAAATGTTGAAAGATGCAGAATTACTCGAAACATCACTTGATAATAAAATTGAGAAAGAGACAGTCAGAAAGATTGCAATCATCATAAATGATAAACTCTTGCACTCTCTGATAGAAGATCATCAAGTAACATGAAAAGATGCATGTTTTATAAAGTGAGTGAGACGAATAAACAGTAAGAAGAGAGATAAAGCAACGAGTGTAAAGACAGAGAGATCTGCTTATTTGATTAAGCAAGCACAACTCAGTTCAGTCTCATCATTCATCTTATCAATGATGATTGACTTTGATCACATAATCTTGACTTTGAATGATACAATGAATAATAAAATGATTCATCATTCACAGCTTTTTGTAGCGAATGAAAAGCAGAGCAATTCAACTCTGAAGAACGTCAATTTTAATAACTATCAAAGACAGCTTGTTAGCAAGACAATGTTCAACTTTGAAAAGAAGAAAATTATCTATGAAGTCAAGAACTTTGAAAAAGTTGAGATTGAAAATGCAGTCAACTTTCATGTTGCATTGACAGATATGACAAAAAAGAAAATATTCTACTACATCTTTTGAGTTCAAGCTATAGAAAAACATAAGAGAAGTGAACATAAGAATTTCATGCAGTGTTTGAGCAGCGCAGTTGAGAGTACAGATAACTTCACTTCATTCAAGATCTCATTAGAAGATGAAAGTGAACAACTCATCATGAAGAAGTGAAAGCTTCGCAAAGAAGCTCGTCTCAATGTTTCAATGATGACTCTCAAAGTTCTCAACGTCATCAAGATTGTCAGTTTCAATGAATCATTCTCTTCGACAACAGATTCTTTGACAACTAATGATGACTTGAACATGAGAGAAGTGATGAAATACAATCAAGAGCACATTGATTTGCCTTTCGTCATCAACTTCATTCATATCACTCAGACGTAAGTGCAAGTGCAAAGCAATCATGTAGTAAAACATGCTAACTTCATGATATAGGTTCAAAGATCTGCAGAAACAACAAGCATGCACTCAGATGAACAAGAATATATTTCTCAAAGTCTTGCAATTTTGAAAACGCGATCTAAGCTGTACAGACATCAACGATAAGAAAATCATCAAAGATGCAGATGCAGATCAAAATGTGCAAGTAAAAAGTATGATATGAATTTTACTACTCATACAAGCGTTGAAAATATATTGATAACTTCATGTTGAAAGAATGATTCAACATGAAGAATTTCAATGCAATCAGATGAGAATGAGAAAGATAAGTCTTCTTTGCTTCTTGAAGCTATAGACAGAATAACATACTTACTTTTCTTCATTTGCAGATCATTCAAATCATAGAATTGATAGTGATGAAGCATTGACTTCATCTTGCTCATGCAAAAGTCAGTCTCTTTCATGAGAAGCTCAATGATAAACATCTGCTCGTTGAATCTCAGAAATTTTCTCAGAATCTTGAGACAAAATGTTTATCAGATGAGTCATGATTAATGATCTGTCTCTGCATAAAGAGCAGTTTCACAGCGACGCTAAAGTTAAATCTTGAATTGATTTTGATTCTGCTATCTTCGATCTTGATATTGAATTGACAAAGTGAATTTGCAAAGACATTGACATCTGTGTCACATCTTGACATCAAACTGTATGTAAATCATCGCTCTGAAAAGAACAAGCTTCTCTTAGAAGATTGCTTGCTGTTTCAAGATCAAAAGAAGATAGAAACAGATGAGAATGAGATCAACGCAACAGTGACAACTTTCATAAAAGAACAGAAATGACTTGTAGTGCTGACTGAATCAAAGTCGTACAAGACACATGTGAAGTGTATCATTATTAATCAAAAAGATGTTTGAAATGAAATCAACAGAAGTAAAAAAAGAGTAACTTTGTATGATTTATGAACATGCTGAGATCAAATACTAAAAGATGAATTTCACATGAAGAAGAGCAGAAATTCTAAGATCATAAGCATTTTACGAGCATTCAAACGTTGCATGCACTTCGTACTGTGAATCTATTCAAGCACATCTTTTGAGATCTCATCAAATAATTTAGATCACTATGTGAAGATTCTGAAGCACTTTAATGAATGAAAGAATGAACACATTCTAAAGTCAAGCGATTCAGAGAAAGTGCTGTCATGAGACAAATCAATGTTCAACGCATTAAAACATAAGCATGATGTACAGATGAACGATGAACTGCAGAAAATTGCAAGAAAATTTAATAAACTTCTCACTCTTCTTATGATTCAACATCTATCATTAATGAATTGATTCAACGTCTTCTGCATGAAGCTATCTTCTCATGAGATGCAAGATGTAAACTATTCGATCATTAAGAAGTATAAAAAGATGCACGCAAAACTCAAGAGCAAGACTGCAAGAAGTGTAAAAGAAGAACTGCAAGTACGTGTTAATGACTGAGTATCAGACGACAAGAAGAAATCAATGTCTGTGTTTTCTTTCTTCAACTTTGTTCAAATCTCATGACAGATGAGACTGTATATTACATTCTCATATCTTGTTGAATTGAAGACAAAGCATGATTTAATGTTTATCTGAACTGAACTTGTTTGTAATAAATGATTGACAGTTGTTGATAACTGTTTCTACGATGATAATATTGAGAAACTGTACGAATCAAGCAGTAAGTTACAGTAAGTCATGAAGATATTGAACAAATCTATAGTCATTAAAAACGATCAAAGAGAGAGAATTCTGATAATGTTCTTCTCTTCAATCATAGCAAAGATTGTCTGATTGATATGTCTACTTGAATTCTCTCAATCATAATTTCTATGTTTTGCATCATGCATGATGTTTTCAACTCATTGAATGTCGAGTATATCTGTCTCTTTACTAACAACGAGCTAGTATCTTATCAAGATTCATGAAATGAACGTTGCATTTTTTCATAGCGATCTAAGTCTCAAAAATCAACAGAGCTTGATTGATAGTTTTCAAGACATGAAAGAGAATGATTCTGATTTCAATATTCTGATTGAAACTACTGAAGCTCTAGAAACAGATTACACTCTTCATCATGCGTTTCAAGTGATACTGATGAAGCTCAACTATATGATTTGAATGAAACAGCAGACTTTTTTTTGAATCAATAAATATGATTAAATCGCGAAGAAAACATAAGCATATTGATTTTATACTTTGAAATTTGATGTCAAGAAACTTATTAAAGATCATCAAATGTGACATCAGATCTTTTAAAATAATATATATGATGATAGTAGAATGAAAGAAATGAGTGATGAGAAGATGAGAGAGAATAATCAGATAGTAAAGACTGTGTGAGAGACTTTAGTTTAGTGCTTTTGCTTCATAGTCTGTTAACTGTTATCAGCGAATTGTTGTTAGTTATTTCAGTCAAAAGAAGTAATTGTTGACAGCAGAAGCATAAACATGATGACATAAGTAATAAGATGCTGTGTTTTGAAAATATTGAAAATGTGAAGAAAATAAAATCATGTGTATATTTTCACTGTCGTAGAAATATGACAATTTACCATTTTTTATTCTGATTATTCAGATGATTTATCTTGTCAGATGATAATTTATCATTTCTTACTCTGTTTTTACATTAGCAATGTGTTTTCTAGATATTCTAGAGATCACTAGAATCAAATTCACGCAAGACTTACAACGTGACTGTAACATAACTAAAGTTACATCTTTTTATATTCATCAAATTATTATCATCAAGTCTTTCAACTATCAACACAGCTTTCGTGATCACAGTCTGTGATAATCATAGAATTCAAGTGTAATAAAAATCATTAGTCTGTCTTGAAATTGAAATAACAGCATCTCATTTCTGCGTGTTCTTCGTTGCATAGACAACATTGCATCTGTATCACATTCATATTTCTTCTAAGTCTTTGACATTCTTCAAAACTCACTGCGATTTTGTTGCATAAGAAAAATCAACATGTTCAGTACAAGATCTTTGATGATCTTTTATAATGAATTGCAGCGACATAATTGAATCAGAAAAATGATGCAGAAAGACTTAATGATCGACGATGATAAATAAAGTGAGATCATAATGACAATGAAGAAAAAGATGATATTTTCAAAGATATATGACATAAAACTTGATAGTGAGCTGACAAAGAAAAAGCTTCAAACGATGACTGCAAAGATTATCATTATCTTCAATAAAGAGATTGAAAGCATATCACAGAATTGACTGCACAAGACATTGATGATCATGACTCAGTGACTGAACAACAACGAAAGATGAAGAGCACAACATCAAGAATGAACATATGAAAACATTCAGTGTCAAAGAAAGTTGCAAGAAGAGATTAAAGATGACAATGCTGATCAACTATCATTGATGTCGTGAAATGCTACAACGTTGCTGATGATGAAGAAATCAGATAATCAAACATCATTGATGAATTTTATTCACTTAACTATGAATAAAAGACAAGAAGAGATCAATCTGCTGAACATGCAATTTGAAAAGTACAAAAGATTATTGATTGAGAAGAAAATTTACGACGTGACGAAGAATAGAATTCTTTATAACAGTGAAGATATGAGATGAATTGAGATTGAAAATGAGCGATGCTGACAGACTGCGCTGATAAAGATGACAGTAAAGAGCTGCTGTCGCTTTCAGTTCATCATCAATCGACTCTCTTCAGATCAGTAACTAGAAAATTGTAAAAACTATATTAATTCGTTCACTGATTTTGAAAGTAGTAAAATCAATCTTCGTTACTTCAACATCTGAGAATATGCTTGAATCATTAATCAAACGTTGCAAACTGCAATCACGAAAGATCTTGAAAAAAGATGCAATAGCTAGATTGAGAAAGACTACAAGCATGCAGAACTCAAGAATGAAAATTCAAGAAAAGTAGAAAAATAACTGAAAGCATACGTTGATGCTCTGATTTCATTAACAGCAAAGATTGTGTCTGTGCTATACAAGTTCATGAAGAAGATTTCATGATCAATGAGCGAAAGTTTTATTACTTTTTGAACTAACAATATTTGCAATGTTTCAGTTCTAAAGCAAAGTTTTGATACATTGTCAGCGAAAACTTACTTTCTAGCAACGAAAATTTCGCAAAGAAGAAGTGATTGACACTCATAAAAGAGACACTTGATCGTCAAAAGATCTCTCAGTAAACATTGCTCAGTCTTTGTCAAGATCTTCAATGATGAGATTGTCATCTGCAATGTCTGCTCTACAGACTCTTCGTTCAAGCATGACTACTTCTTCAAATGAAGATCGCAAGCAATTTCGTTGATGAAACAAGATTTCTGTCAATGTTAAAGAGCTTAGATAAATTAATGCAGTCATGAGTAGATTGATCTTCAACGCTCTAAAACGCAAGCAGAGTGTTAAGATGAATGATGATTTAGAAAATCATCAGAAGATTTGATAGACTTCTCACTGTGCTCATAATTCAATGACTATCATTCATGAATTGATTCAACATGCTGTGTACAAAGCTATCTTCTCATGAAGTGCAAAACGTAAACTGTTTCATTGTTGCAAAGTATAGAGAGATGCAAGCAAAACTCAAGAACAGAACTACAAGTATGAAAGCATACTCAACAATAAACTGAGAATCGAATTTGAATATTAACAATGATCTCAAGAATAGAAGTCTCTGTCACAAATGTCAAGATTCTTCAGATGAATTTTGAGTAATCAGCTGTTTTCATGTTTACTGCAGAGAGTGTCTTAACGCTCTCGTCTATGAAGTCATCAAGCATGACAAAGAGCAAACTGCATGTTTAAATTGTGACAGCATTTACATCAAGTTTCGATCATGCAACGAGTTAAAAGAATTGCAAATGAATGTTGAAGACAATGAAAGAACTTTCTCATGCACTTGCAAAGATCTTGAACAAGATCTCAAATGAATTAATTTCAACGACTCAATTCTTTCATCTTCGAAAACGATGATGATGCAGACGCAGATTGAGCTGTGATTAATAAAGAAGTTGAACAAGAAGATCATCATTTTCACTCAGTTTCACATGCTGTAAGCTCTCATCATGTCATGAGTTTTCTGACTTGAGAACAAGCTAATTGCAAAACAGCATGAAAGTGCTGAGTCATTTCTTTCAACAGCGTGACTGAGTCTTTGTCAACTATCATGACAAAATGAGTCAGAAAGTTCGCAATCACATCATCATCATGTTTCGTGATGACTTGATCATGAAGATCATGATCGTCTTTCTCAAATGCAATGATGTCAAGCTTAATCTCATCATGATCTCATGCATTATTTGCGTCAATCTGTGATGAAACAGCAGCATGAAACAACAAGTTTTCTGTCACGTCTTTCACATCAATCAGTTTTTTGAAATCTTCATCACTCATCATGTTATTTAAAACAACATCAACAAGAAACTGATCTTGCATGTCATCTGCATCGATTTGTGATGAAACAGCAGTGTAAAACAACAAGTTTTCTGCTGCGTCTTTCACATCAATCAATTCTTCAAAATCTTCATCACTCATCTCATCATCAAAAACAGCGTCGACAAGAAATTGCAAACATTGCAGAATAGCAAGCGTGAGATCATTAACATCATCATTGACAACATTAAGATGCTGAATCAGCTGAGCTTGATGAAGTTAATGCAACTGTTTGAATCAATGAGCATCAAAGAGAATAAGAAGTCATTTATTCTGATGAATGAAAGTGAGAAGAATGAGAATGCTAATGAAGAGACGTCAGCGATGAAAAGTTGTAAGTTGAGAGTGAAAGAGATGTTGATTGTGATTTCATGAATCTAAGCTCTTTTTTTCTTCTTTTTTTCTTCTTTTTTTCTTCTTTTGACACATCATTTCTTTCACATCGCTATCTTCTTTTCGCTTTTCTTCTTTTCTCGCTCTCTAGTACTTTTTGATCAGCAACAAACACGTCGTTTGCACACTGCATGCACGCATGCATACATGCACTCAGCTCAGCTGATTCAACTTCACTCATATAGACGACATTATTCATCTTATTCTGTATCTTATTTAAATTGACGAAATTCTTCTTGAACATCTCAACAGTTTCTGTACATGAAACGCAAAGAAACTTGAAGAATGAGAAGAATTCTTCTACTCAATTCTAATCATTCAACGATGCTTTTTCATCAGATCTCTGCAGACTATAAAGTTTTAAAACAGATGATTCTTGATGATCTGAGCTTCGTCAAGCATGATACAATGAAAATGAACTCAATGAAAGATATCATGATTCTTCTCGTACATCATCGTTCATCATTCTCGTCTACAAAGTCATTAAGCATGACAAAGAGCAAATTGCATGTTTAAATTTAACTGCAACATCATGTACATTGAGTTTTGATCATGTGATGAGTGAGACTCAGAGTTCTTCAGCAATAAAATGCACAGTTCACGTTCTCAGTTCGCACATGCGAAGGTAAATTTATCGTAAATTTCTCGAAATTTACCTCAAGTAATCAGAGTTCTTCAGCAATAAAATGCACAGTTCGCGTTCTCAGTTCGCACATGCGAAGGTAAATTTATCGTAAATTTCTCGAAATTTACCTCAAGTAATCAGAGTTCTTCAGCAATAAAATGTGCAGTTCACATTCTCAGTTTGCACATGCGAAGGTTAATTTATCATAAATCACTTGAAATTTACCTCTGATAATCAGAGTTCTTCAGCAATAATATTTGCAGTTTGCATTCTCACTTTGCATAATGTGCGAAGATAATTTATCAAATTTCCCCTTAAATTTATCTTTAATAGTCAGCTTAAGCTCAGAGTTCTTCGACAATAAGATTTGCAGTTCGCATTCTCAATTTGCATATGCAATGATAAATTATCACAAATTTTCAAATCTATTTACATTTTTGAGTAAGTCATGAAAACATTATCACAATTTCAATGCAACGAAGTTAAAACATGAATCTAACAGAGTAGATGAGCATTAAAATGTTAATCTACTTGTTCTCAGTCAATAATTAAACATAGTAGTGTCAACAACAACAGAATTACACGCTTTCAGAGATTGCATATTTTCAAGTACGTGTTGTGTCTTTTTCTTCTTCACTCTTTTTTCCTTTTATCTCAGAACTCGATCGCATTCATCAGTTCATCATGTATCAATTATTATTTCGCGTCATTTTCTAAGTAAACTGTCATGATAAGTAATAAGAACAAGAAGAACTTGAACACTGCAATTGATAGTCAGATGCATAGCATGTATTATGAATTGTTGACATGCAATTAACTGACTCAATAATCATGTTTAGTTCATTTATCAATGAAGTGTCAAAAGAAGAGTTGAGAAAGCAAGCAACAATTTCAACATATCATTGAAAGAATCTGAACTCAGATCTAAAAAACAAGAACGCAAGTTTCTTGACATGTTGAACAGCTTGAATGATGATTTATCATCTCAAAAACAGTGATCTGCAGAATGACTGCAGAAGAAGGCAAAATCAATGTCAATATCATCATGTATATTCTCAGCTAATATGATCTCAACATAGTTCACTAAAGTCATTCGATTTTTCAAGAACATCTTGTCAAAGAAAAAGATGCATCAGCGTAAACAGCATTTTCACTCGTCGTTATCAATCTCGTCATCTTCTCAGCTCAATGAGCGAATCTCAAAGTCTCAAAGATTAACAGAATTTTCGTCAAGTTCTCTTGCATTGAGTTCATGATACAACGCAGCACAGATTGATAATTCAGATGATAACTCTAGAAAAATTCTTTGAGCAGAATTCAGATAATGATCGAGAACAGTCTTTGCTGCAGCTCATGTCGATGTGCTTAGATACATAGAACTCATTCTACTGACAACGATTATGACGTGTAAATTAAAGAAAAGCATAACATCATGATCAGAGCTGCAATAAATTCTCTTGAGCAATCTCATGTACAATCTCTGAAACAGAGATCGCGCACATTAATTAAAACACAGATCACGAATGAACTACTTTGTCGTGAAAAGATCAACAATAAACAAAGCTTAAAGAGTAATGTGCAATTCAAATCTTGTCATATCATCAATAAATTGATAGACACAGTTATATGATTCTATTGAATAATATCGAGCACAAATAATGTTTTAGATTCAAGATATAGTGAAGAATCATTATGTCTTTTACGAGAAAGTCAATACATTAAACTATGTCATCAGATTGTTAGTTAATGATAACTTCATCAGCTCTGATATTGAAAAGATAAACATTTTCACAGACGTGATGCGTTGACTGACATGTACTTAGTCTGAAAATGTCGTTTTCTAGCTTCAATGATCGTGAAGATCACTGCTGTCTCATTTTTCAATCAAGAAGATCGTAGTCTTGATCAACTATTAAACACGAAAATCATGTTTGCTGAGCTGAAAGACGAAATCATGATACTCATAGCAATCGCGATTCAACATGTTATCAGCGAATGAACAAGTGATCAGAAGAAGATCAAGAAATGAAAAGAAGCTGCAGTAAAGAGTATAACATCTCAACTGTCAATGTTCTCTTGTGCTTTATCTTTAAAACGATTGAACAATGATTGACTAACATGCAACAGTAACACATAAGCAAATGATCAAGAGCTGACGAAAGCAAATTGAGACTTGAAGAAATTTGATATTGAGCATGCTGCATGAACGCGTCGTAAGTCATGTTGAATATCATGAAAACAACGTATTCAATTGCATCTCTGCAACGTATAATTTCAATTGCAATCAGGTAGATGATCTACTGACTATTAACGCGTCTTGAAAAATCATCAGAGAACATTCTTTCTCTTCTTTCACTGATTCAAGATACTCATCAATGTATTTTGTGAATGAAATCTCTAGTCTCATAAGAAATCAAACATTGCAGCTCGAAAAGTCAAACAACACAGAAATTGCAACAGAAAAGACAAAGAATACAACAAATCAATCAGAATCAATGAATAGCGATGAACATGAAACACTTCAAGAAATATTGAATGATGAACAGAATCAAGATCAGAAGAACGATTCAGATGTGAGCGTTCATTTTTCAGCTATAGAAATGAGCAATAACTAATGCGAGATAAATGTCTGAAGAACTCAAAAACACAACTGAAGTTGAATCTGATCAGATTTCGCTCAACGAAGTCAGAGATATATATCAACTATGAACATCAAAGATGAAAGATAGTCGAAAGATGAGCTACGCTTGATCATTCAACAACTTTCGCAAGCAGCTGAAGATAAACACTAAGACTCTGTATTATCAAAGAACAAATGAAAGTGAATGTGTACTGATGTTTGAAGATGAGTATCAGATTTTTCTGAAGAGAGTAGAGAAGAAATTGAACGTCAATGTTGACGTTCAATGAGAAAGTAAGAGTGATTATATAGAACTTGAGTGATAGTAGTAGAATATTTTGTATATGAACAACAAACACAATCATGAGTTGCTTTGATGCTTTTAGTTCTATTGATTGCGAGTAACTTATACAACGTGCTTGCAAGAATGAAGAATTGTACAAGACATTACAAAATACACAAGCTTGTCTTCAAGAAACTAAAACTTTTGAGCAGTGCACGACATGATGTTTCAATGCAACAACGAGGTAAATCTGAGTAAAATACCTCAATTTATCTATCATGAAATAATGACGTGATAAGTATTTGTCAAGAAACGTGCACAGATTACAAATTTCACATACTGATAATAATGAGCGCTGAATGTAAACACTGATCAGATGACACATATTGCGCATTGTATTATTTGAGCATAAAAAGCAAATGACTGTCATCAAGAGCTACAAGTGATTGTAGCTAGCTATTAGTTGTTGATGAGTGACTATTAAAACTTGTGAGCTAAAAGCTTGACTAAACAGATATTTTTGACTGATGCTAGCTTAATGAGCTTGTAGTCAGTTTTAGCTGATTTCGTCAAATGATCGATGTAATCTTGTCTTGTACACTTTGTCGTAACTTACAATAACAGAATCATGTGAAAGAAATTCTGAAAGCATTGAAAAATGCAAGCATAAAAGATCTGTATTAAACTCACTCTCTTTTTTTGAATTTCTTTGTCAAATACTTTATTGCTGAAAACTTTCTGATCATATGAAAGTATATGAAGAATTATGTTGAATTCAAAAGAAGCACTGATTTAGATAAATACTACATGAAATGTTAGTTGATCTTTATCACAACTGCTTATCTTGCATGCTTTAATTTCTTCTTGCAGTCATATACATCAATCTTGCAATCAAGATGAAGCTATATTTGAATGTTGTCACTCAAGAAAGACTGAATTCTAAAGATCAATTATTGAAGTTCTATGACAAAATATTGCTTCATTCAAACTTCAGCAAGATTGACAAATCAAACTTCAAAGAAATCAAGAAGCGTTATCACAATCATCATAATACACAGATCAACAAAAGTGCTTGCATTCTTGAGAAGTGTTTTATCTCGATTGATGCATCATTCTTCAAGAAGCAGAAGATGATTGATTCACTTTTAGCAATAACATCTTCAGAAATTGTGATCTTAATGAGAATTATGACTTTCGCGATACTTATCAAAAAAGACGAAGCTGCTACGATGTAAATGAACAAAGAACTTGATGATTTGAAATCAAAAGATGACATTGCTTGATTTTTGATATTTTCTTGAGCATAACATGTTATTGCATCTTTATATCTTCTTCTGAGCTTTAACATACAATCAATCTAATTGATTATCTGTTCTCAGTTTATTCATTGTTGTATTCATGTTTCATCAACATTTGATGATCGTGAATTTTAATTCTCACTTCAAATTCACTCATCTCACTTATCACTTCAACTTGTACTTCAAATCTCATCTCACTTCAATTGTTTCTTTCTTTACATAATCATCATTCTTCTTTCTTTTCTACACATTGCATCTTCATCAATTCAATTCATCTTTTTGATGATTAACGTAAGAATCATACATCATGTTAATGTCATGCAAACATAGTCTTTCATCAAATGACGCTATCATAATTGATCAGTTGAAGAAGATTAAGCTGTTGAATGATGACAGCACAAGTTTTAGTATTAATAGAAGCACACGCAGCAAAAACTTTAAAACTTCTAATGTCATTGTCTCAGTTAAAGAAATAATATCAGCAAAAGTTCAGAGCAAGAAAATCTTCACGCAGAAGATTATCATTAAGATGTTGATTTCGTTAAAGAATCAGCATGATTTTAATCATGAGAAAGTCATCTTCTTAAACAACACTATCAAGAAATCAGTACTTGCTCTCTATTGCAAAACAAAGAAAACAGAATTTATATCTCATTTATGAGCAGAGTTTTTAAATGAGATTCAAACACTCAAAGATCAAATTGAGTTGAATGTCTTTGACAATACACTCTTTGAAGAAGAAGTTGTTGCAATTAATCTTAGAAACAATGTAAGCATATTTTCGTCACTTATTATTGAAAAAGAAGCTTTATGATCAAAGAATAATCTACAAGCATTCATCAGTAATGCAGCACGTAATCAAGAAGAAGTATTCATCAAAGACTTTGCTATTGCAATGAATAATAGCAACATTCTGAAAAGTCAAGCGTTGAGCTTAAGAAAGAAAGTTTTCGCACTGAATAAGCAAATCAATGCTTATGAGAAGACAGCTGATCAAATGAATATTTCGAAACAGTCATCATCAAAGAAAATATCACTCAACAAACATGAAATGATTTACATTGAGAATGTTTTGACACTGAGTCGCAAGAAAGTTCAGCAATATATTGTGAATCATGAGAAGCATCTTATGATAACTGCTGAGAAGCTTAAAAGTGAGATGACTGATCTTGCAGTCTATGTTCATCACGCTGAGAAACGTCTTCGAAATTTGATTCAATTAAAGATGACTACAGATCTTAAGCTTTGTCACAACATTAAGCAATTCAACAAGTTTAAGATGTCAGTATGATAAATGACAGCGTTGTCTATCAATCTTCATCTTGACAAATGCTTGAAGATGTATACTCAATCGTTGCAAGCTTTCTCATCATTTACGCACTACAAGTATCAGAATAGTCTGCTATTGCAAGAACTTCGTGAAGATGCACTTCAATTCATTAAGATCAAGAAGAAAGAGAAGAATAATAATATGAGAAGTGATGACTTAAACGACTTGAATGTTATTGCAAGTAAAGAAGAAAGATCTACGAAGAATAATGTCATTAATGTGAACGAAAATATGATTAAAAACGATGAGATGCACATGAATGCTATCACAGCTGTCTTGAAACTCAAACGACAGAATGCTGTTACAACTGAAGAGAAGATTGCAACTGAAGCAATTGAAGAAGTGATTACAACTGAAGCAACTGAAGCAGCTGAAGAAATTGTCACATCTGAAGCGACTGATGATGTTGTTGCAACTGAAGCAACTGAAGAGATTGATGCAACTGAAGTGATTGAAGAAGTGATTACAACTGAATTGATTGAAGCAGTTGAAGCAATTGAAGAAGAGATTGCAATTGAAGAAGAGATTGCAACTGAAGAGATTGCTGCAAGTGAAGTGACTGAAGAAGCATTTACTATCTCAGATGAAGAAAAAGCAGCTATTGAAACTGAAGAGAACATCTGAACTGATGCTTTCAATTTCGTAATCGAGATGAATACTTATGAAGTTGAAGTCGCTCTGATCAACTATGCTAGAATGAAAAAATATCTTTACAATTAAACATCTGAATGACAAAGAATATCTAAACAGTTAAAGATAAACTGCTTAACTATTGCAATGATCTGTATCTACTATCTTATTTATCTATCTATCTTAGATAAATATTTACACAAACGTATTGCAAAGAAAATTGTTACAATACTGTTCATCTTCTGTCTCACACATGCAATCATTGTGTTACGACTGAAACAACATCTATCATAATAAAATTGATTAAGTGTCAGTTCTCTTCTAGATTTTAACACGTAATTGAGATAATATCAAATTATAATCATAAAATACTAATGATTGATCTAATTTAAAAAGATGATTAAGTGATTGTGATAACAAAGTTTATCTATCATTATAATTAAAGAACTGTCTACTGATGATCTTTAAGAGTAATATAATTTCAATATCATAAAACAGAATTATAAAGCTTCGCTAAGATACATCTGAGTGCAGTAGCTCAAATTACAGTCTGATCTGCGTTAAATCTGAAATAATATTGAATTCTGTCACTATCTTATTTATTATAACAAATAAACAAACATATTAACATTATAATAAAAATAGTTTACATAACTAATTATATTAAATATTTACTCACAATTTGAAGATAATTGCATTGCAATTGTTACAATTCTAGTCTTTATTTATTCTTCAACTAGTCTTCGTCTGATTTCATTCTAACTAAGTCTAGCAAGAATCTGATTTAGTTATGTTGTCATCAAGACTTTGCTTCATATGTGTAAGACGTCAATTCAATCGAGTCTAGCACAGAGCTGAGAAACACACATATAAAAATCAAGTTCTTTTCTGTAGATACTTTTCTTTCTTAGCATTTATTTATTAGTTAAATGACATCTTTATGACTTGCTCTAGATCGACTTCTAACAGTAGATAAATGCTAATCAACTATTCTGCTATCGACGTGTAGATGATACGAAATAACCTACTTCGTTCATTCAGAAAATTCGCAAGAAATTCTTTGAATTACTTTCATCAAAACACACATTCAAATTTACTCAAATTTACTCAAATTTATCAAATCAATCACTTAATCTTATCACAATCAAATTTATCTATTTATCTTTATCTTTCTTACAATGACATGCGACTCTGAATCAGTCGAGTCACGAACAGCTCATCTGCTTAAAAGCATTGCTAATAGATGAGTTTCTCTTATTTCTTTCAATGCTTCAGCGAGATCTCAGAATGTTGTCATCTCATGAAACATTAACACAGATTAAAAACTTCGTCAATGAACTATTGATCAGTCAGACAAGATCATCAAGATGCTGATCGAGCTAAGAAATCAACAAGACATGACTTTGAAACTCAACAAGCAATGAATCAATCTACAAGTCAATCACATCAAGAGACTTAATGAGTTAAAGATCAATCAAATGACAATAAACACTCAAGAAGAGACTATCATTGAACTACAAGAGAAAGTATTGAGTTTAAAAAAGAAACAGCGTTCAGTGAATCAATCTCGATCTCAACAGTCTATGAAGTTTCAAGCTTCTATCAAGAATCATACTCAACGAAAGTCGTTCACTCTATTCGACAATGATCATCACAAGTTCTTCAAGTTTTCAAACTCATTTATATTTACTGATGAAGATGAATCAACATGAGACAGCTGAAGAATCAAGATAGATGACAAGCTTCAGACAAATGTCGATCACTTTAATAATGAGAATATCTGTATTGTTTATGTGATATCTAGACTAAAAGATAATGCTGCTGAGCACATCTTCACTTGATGTTGACATGATGCTTTGCATTCATACATCTTGATCAACGAGCTATTTGAGCATCTGAAAGAAATATATGATGAACTGAATAAGAATCAAAAGTGTCATTGCAAGTACAACGCTCTGAAACAAGCAGACAAGTTTTTCAATGTCTTTTACTTCAACTTTATGAAGCTATTCAACTATCTCAAATATGATGATTGTACTCTGATGAATGATCTTCAGAATAAAATCAATAATCAATTGCAGAACACTCTATCAGTCTGTTCAGAGAATTTTACTTCGCTCACTTGCTTAAAAATCTTTCTTCAAGATGTGAATAATAAACAGCGAGTCAACTATCAGCTACGCAGTCAGCTTCGCACTGTCATCATCAAAGTCACTGTCGTACCTGATAAATGCGTTGCTACTTCATTGTCAGTGACAACTTCAATAATTAATTATGTTAAGTTTATCATCTCTTCTATCTCTGAGTCAGCAAAATCATCTATCATCTGCTATACTTGCAAGATCTTTGATCATTTGTTCAAGAATATATTTGAACAAATGAACAAGACATTAATCTTCGCTCGTGAAGCTTTGATCAAAACACAAGAACAAATGATGAATCAAGCTAACAAGCATAGAAAGAAGATCAATTATGAGATTGAATCAAAGATGTTTCTGAACGAACGAAACATCATCACAGCGAGACTCTTCAAAAAATTGAATAACAAGATGCTTGACTCTTTTCAGATCATCAATCTCGTTGAATTATTCTATAAATTGAAACTATCAGACACTATGCATATACATGATGTATTTCATTCAGAGCTTCTTTGTCTCATCATCAATAACTTTCTGTCTGATCAGAAGAATAAACTTTCGAAGTCAATAGTGGTAAATGATGAAGATGAATGAAAAATCAACGATATATTGAACTTTCAATGATATCAAAGATGACTTCAATATTGAGTCAAATGAAAGAGTTATGACAATGATCTCAACTGATATAACGCTGACAACGACGAATTTATGAACGCTCAAGAGATGATTGATGACTTTCATATTAAATATTCAAGAAAAGCGCACTAAGAAATAACATTCATGCAAACATGAATAGTCAAGAAAAGAAAATAATGTTACGATTCTAGTCTTCGTCTATTCTTCAACTAGTCTTCGCCTGATTTCATTCTAATTAAGTCTAGCAAGAATCTGATCTAGTCATATTGTCATCAAGACTTTGCTTAGACCTGTTGTCAAGTTAAAGTTGAGTTGAATTGAGAAAGATTAACTCAACTCAATTCTGAGTTCAAGTTGAGATTGAGTTGATCTTTCTCAACTCAAGCTCAATTCGAAATTGAATTGAGTTGCTTGAACTCAATTTCTAAAAATAGTATACTTACTCATATGCACAGAATTTTCATGCAAACTGAATTTGAACTCGATTTCTAAAAATAGAATAATTACTTGTATGCACGAAGTTTTCGCGCAAACTAAGTTTTCGCGCACTCTAATCTAGAAAGATTAGCAACAAATAGTATTGAGTTTGACGTGCTAAAATGACATCAATATAGATAGTTCAAGTTAGCGTGCGCGAAAACCTCGTTTGCGCTGAAATCTCATGCATACAAGTAGTTAATCAATTGACTTTACATTCAAGGAAAAAAAAACTAAAGTTCTTGACAAAAGTGATAAGAATTAACTTGAATTATGCGCGAAAGCAATAGTATCACTAACAGTGTGACAGTGCAAAAATTGTATTTACTATTTATTTGCTTTGCGACAGCGTTGCATTCTGATTGCATAGTAACATGACTATCTACTTCGTCATGTAATTTGAACAAGCTTCAAATGTAAACTTTTCACTCATGAGACGAAAAATCAATCTTATATTCTTCGCTTGAATGATTACACGCTTTGCGTGAATTGTGCAAAGATTGATGTCTGTTAAGTAATCAGTATTTGAATCGCAAAATCGATTGCAAAATCGATTGCAAAATTGATCATGAAACTAATCTTTGTACATTGCAATCAGTCACGCTTTCGTCATCTTCTGCAATGTCTCTATAGCTTTTGATTGAAAGCGAAGATCAACTTCAATTAATTCATGACACACTTCGCGAATTACACGTTGAAACGACAGCTTTGAAATAAGTAAGTTGATTGTTCTTTGATATTGACGAATTTCACGAAGTATCACAGTTTCTTTGTGATATTTTTGCATTTTCTTGAGCTTGATAAGACCACTTTTTATGATGGCATTGATAACATGAGCTGACTCAATGAGTCAAACATTCTAACATATGATCAGCGTCTTTGAAATTACTTTTGCAATTCTTTTTGCAATCTAGTAAGTCTTAAAACTTACTCTGATGAGTTTCATCTTTCTGTCATCAGTTCTCAACTTCACTATTAACTGTTTTCAAGACATTTTTTGACAAATTGCTTGTTATGAGATTTTTTACTGAGTGATGATGAGAATGATGATGATGAGAATGATGATGATGAGAATGATGATGATGAGAATGATAACGATGAGAATGATGATAATGATGAGAATGATGATGATGAGAATGATGATGATGAGAATGATGACGATGAGAATGATGATGATGAGCTTGACAATGACGATTCTGAGCTGCTTAACAATCGCGATTTATTGTTTGACTCATGATCGAGATTTGATCTTGTAAGCTTGAATTTAGAATTCGCTGCGATATTATTTCTACTTTGCAATCAGTTTTGCAATCAATTCAAGAGTAATAAGAAACGAAACATGTACATAGATTCATGCAAGTTGAAGAATTCATTTGAATTCAAAATCAAGTTCAAAATCTCGTCAGTTGCAGAATCAAAGATGCTGAGTAGCATTTTGTTATTGATGTTAAGCTCATTATTTCTGTATTGCAATCAGTTTTGCGATTTTCTATAAACTCGTGAAGCTGATACATAACTTACTGAGCTGTTGTGATCATGATTGCAGTATGTTGTTGTTTGAAAATGATTGTTACAAAAAAGAAAAAAAGTTGATGATTACACAGCTGAATTAGTGTTGATGATTTAAATCTTAAAACCTTAAATCAAGATATCAAAGTTTAAAGTTCATATCTCATTATTGCAATTGAACTTCATTATTTTAACTCACAATCATCATCTAGATTACTAAAATATTACGTCTACACTTTCACTACTACTCTATATCATTATTGCAATGATGTCAACTAACAAGCGCAAGATAAACGATAATTATTTCAATAATTCTCATTTGAAAAAGACTAGAAGTCGAGTTGAAAGAATGACGAATGATGAAAAAGAAATAGAAGATGTCAAGAACAGAGATAGAAACATTTGTTTCTATTGAATCAAGCAATTCAAAAAATTAAATGTTTATCTACAAGCATCAAATGATGATCGTGAGTTCTTGTTAACTGCGCATGTAAATAGCAAATGAAATCAACGATATTTTTTGCAATTCTTTTTGCAATCAAATATTAATAAATTCATAGAATTGCGAAAGAAAATACGATGAATCATGTAAGAGCACGTCTTGATATCGCAAGTCTCAATTAAGATTCTTCAGTACTAAGCACTCGTTTTGATACAAATGTGAAGAATTCTCAATGAAAGAAGCTCTCTGACATCAATGATCTTCAGGCGAAAGAATGATATCAGATGAATGACTTGCTTCTGAAAGAAAAGTTCAAGATGATGATGAACAAAAAGATGATGAATGACTTGAATGTCATCAGAAAAGCATTGATAGTGAAGATTCTTTGACAGTTTCAGAATTTCTGAAAAGACGTAGCATGTCGTTTTATTATGTAAGTTTTTGACAGTTCTTTTTGTAATCTTGTTTACAACATGATTATTATTTCTTTTACTATTTAAATTTTGTTCTTGATTTTGTTCTTGATGTTGCAATCAATTTTGCAATCAATTTTGCAATCAATTTCGCGACTTGTATTTCAATATTTATATTAACATTGTGACATATAGAAAAGCAGAGAGCGATCAGTATCATCGAGTCTTCTTCAGAAATTATTATACCTTTCGAGATCACAAATTGACATCAAAGCGCTTTCAAGAATCATTTATCACGTCTGAGAAAATTCTATGACGTGTAGTATAGTTAAGAAGAAAGACAATTAAGAACAAGTCATGCAAGTGAATTGTGCTATCAGATCAGACTGAGAATTGATCAACAAATTTTGACTATGACAAGTATAAATAAACATCAAATATTTCACACAAATTGACATGTGAAATCTGAAAAGTAATATTCAAAATTAAGAAATCAAGTAATCTTTTTGATTCTCTTAATGCTTATATCTTAGAAATCAAGCGTTTTTAAATCAATGATCTAGCTAGTTTTGCAGTCACAAGCTGATAGATAGAATCATTTATTGCATGCAGCATCACATTATACTCTCATGTAATAATTAAATAGCAGAAGTGAACAGAAGAATTAAACATTCTTTTTGCATAATTTTGTGCAACGATTAACGATTATTTTGTACTTCAGTTCATCTCTGTATAATTATTTCATTGTATTTGTAATAAGCTTCTTAGTCAATCATGATGTTTGAAATCTATTAAAATATGCTAGTTTTTAGAATAATTAACAGTTAATTTAAAAGATAAGAATTAATCAGTCACAAGTCAACAGTGACGCATGATTTGCATTAATCTTCAAACTTTAAGCTTAACAATGCTTGAAAGATCAAACTTGTTTTTAATTCTTTTTGCAACTTTTTTAACAATTCTTTTTGCAACTCTTTTTGCAGTCTCTTTTTCGTTTAACTTACTTATCATGTCATCTTCTTGAAACAGAACATCGAAATTGCAAGCAAGTATAAATAGTTTATTCAATTTTATAGATATATCTTCAGAGAATCTTGACAACAGCAAGCATGATAATGTTCAATCTTCTTCTTCTAATGTTACTTCTGTCATGCTCATCGAACTGCAGTCATTACATGATAAATGATATATGCTATACAATCATGAGCAAGAATATCAACATATATTTCTGAATTAATGAAAGCAAACTCAATATGCGATGCAAGTAGAATGAAAAGTATCAGACTATCATCATTTAAAGTGAATCTCACAGACATGAACAGATGAGATATGAAATAACTTTTATCAGACAGCTTTAGTTGAAAGTGAAAGACTTAAACTCATTTGTTGTTTATGTTCACATGTCTATGAGCATTCTAACAATAGAAGCATTGATAACAGCATCATGAAACATCATCTGAATAGCAAAGATTGTGATAGATGCATAAACTTAGCAACTAAGATCACGAAAGTTCAAGATATTCATAACTTTGTTAGAGTTAAAGCTTTGATAAGTTGCTTCTTAACTGCAGATTGCAAAATAGATTGCAAAACAGATTGCAAAAGAGATTGCAAAAGATTAACAAATCACAGCATCACGTTTTTCATCAAGAATATACTTCAGAAGTCTTTGCACTACAACTTCAAAAGACTTTCATTGCTTTGAATATCTTTCATGTTGCTATTGACAATGTTCAATTTCGACAAGCATTTGAAATGACATAATCAAGCATTACTCTGTTGCACAGAATTAAACTTACAATCTCTCTCAAGAATTAAATAACTGTTGTTTGAGTCAACATACTCAAGAATTTATCAATGAATTCTAAAATCTTTATTAGTTTAGATGAATGAAGTAGTTCTAATAGATTATCTTTTTTAGTCATCATGAAATTTTACTACATTGAGTTTTGAGAGTATCAAAAAGTCTTGTTGAGCTTTGAATAAATCAAAAACAAGCATATTGAGAGCAATCTAAGCAGTATTACTGAACGAATATTGCAAGAACTTGATATTCAAGATTGAGTTATGACTGTAATCACAGACAACGTCAGCAATAACGACGTCATGATGACTGCATTAGACGAGACTTTGCAAATGTTTTCAGCTACTTCACATTTATCATGTTTAGCACATGTAATTCAGTTAGCTGTTAAACAGTTACTCAAATCGCTGACGTTAAGTCTTGAGAATGAGAATGAGAAAGAATATTGAATACTCAAGATTAGTCTTCAAAGCATGTTTATACAAGAAAGTCTATTTTGAACATTGTTCAAGATAATTAATAATTTTTATTTATTATGTTAGTTTGCTTTGCTATTATTTTCGTAATTGATTTTGCAATTGATTTTGCAATTGATTTTGCAATTGATTTTGCAATCAATTTTGCAATTGCGATCGAAAATACAAAGTACACTCTTATTCATGACATTATAGTAATGTTTAATTAGATTTGAAAGCTTTCTGTTTATATGAACGAAAGTTCTCAGAAAATAGAGAACTTTCACAAGTCTCAACGTAATTTTGAACTTCGTCTCAAAATGATACAAGATGTTAAAACTCGCTGAAATTTCATCTGTCTCATGCTTTTGAGAGCACTTCGTCTTCAAGTCTTCATCAAGAGTTATATTTCTACTCACAAAAATGAAAATACTACTCTTCAAACGCTATCTCTCAATAATGAAGAATGAACACATGTTCAATATCTTGTAGAATTACTCAAATCATTCGCGATATTTATTGATTTACTTGAACATAATTACGAACTCAGCATCAATGCAATTTACGTCGTTTATGATGTTTTGTTCTCTCATATCGAAGATCACATGACAGCTCTGAAGAGAAAGCAGCGTTCTTGAAAGCATTCGCTTTTGAAAGTCTTAATGCAAGCTTGAATCAAATTATTCGAATATTACGCAGATGTCAGTCATGATCAAAAGCTAATGTACAATCTTGAAAATATTATAGATTCTCATCAGAAACTAAATCTATACAAGCGATCTACATGACAAGACAGCAACTATAAACAAAGATACAAACGAGAGTTTATAAATTATTATGCTAGACACTACGCTTTCAACTCAACTACATTGCAAGATCAACTTCAAGAAAGAGTCTTGCAACAATCATCTTTCATTGCAAATATAGTCGCTAGACGAAATTTCAGACATTACAATTTGTCATCACTTGTTTCAACAAACAAAGCGAAACAATATTTGAATCAGAATTAGTTTTTCTTCTCTTTGTTTCGTTCGTTGCACAATTAATGTTATTTCATAATTTCTTTGCAATTAATTTTGCAATCGATTTTGCAATCAATTTTGCAGTCACATAGTTTGAAATATCAAATTCTAATAAGCTTTAAACATTGTTCAAGACATCAATGTCATTAAGTTCTGAAGAAATCATTTCAGAGACTTTGTTCATTTAAGCAGAATGACTCGAGATATTTTAGCAATTTCAGCTATCTCAACAAATGTTGAACAAGTTTTCAATTTGAAACGAGACTTATTATCTTATCATTGCAGCTCTCTTGTTGTCAACATCATATTGAATATCATGATGATTAAGCATGCAGATGCTGTGAAGTTGAAAGCAGAATTCAAGTCTTATGAGCTTATTGAAGAGAAAAGAGCTTTCGATGCACAGAAACAAGAAAAGAACAAAGATTTAATCTTCATCATTGACGTTAATAAAGATTTAGAGTATATCAGCGATGCATCATCAAATGATGATGTTGATGATAATGAGTATGATAAGTAATGTTATATTGTTCATCATCAGACATTTAATTAACAATATCAGAGTTGAAGAATGATGATACACTTAATGTTAATCTTTTCATATCATCTTCGCAATCTAGATTCTCAAACTTTGAAGAATTCTTGTTATCTACGTTATTTAATACAGCAAGATCTACAACAGCAAGATTTACAACAACTTCACTTTTGAATGCTCAATTTTCAGCGTCTGCTCATTTTGATCAAGTTACATCACACTTGACTGAGAGAAACAGATTGAAGAAGAATGATCAATCATTATGAAGAATAATGAATCAAAGAAATTTGATGAAATTTGTTGCAGTCTCTAAATTGAATGAAGAATCTAAGTTGTCATCTTTAGCAGTGAAAAAAGAACAGCGCAAGATGACTTCTTCTTTGAAGTCGAGTTCTGTTTCAACATGTAAACGTAGCTTTGAAATGACTAATTTCAAGAAGAAATCATCATTTAAGAATAAAGCTAAATTGAATGCATTGTCTGAGCAAAGAAGACAAGAAGACATTAATAAAAAGCTTATGTAGATAGTTTTGCAATTCATTTTGCAATCTACTGTTTTCATGAAATTGCTCACGCATTTTTCAAGCAGTTTAGTTAGAAACAATGACTGAGATTTGAGTCAACAATAAAAGAGTCGAAGACATTTCTTTATATACATATAAATTTCTTTTCAACATGTAAATAAAGATCATTCATATACACACATTTTAAAGTTTTATAATATCATTCTACTAGTACTTATTTCAAATAAGTAAAATGTCTAAACATGTCATTGAGTTCAAGTCAACTCGTTAAGTTGATTGAGTTGAGTTGATCTCTCTCAATTCAACTCAATTCTGAAACTCAACTTGAGTTGAATTAAGCAATTTGAACTCAACAACAGATTTATTGATGACTTCATTTGCAGTTGCATCGCGAGCTATTCATGTCTAAGACATTTCTAGAGTGCAAATAAGCATTCAGATTTATGTGTTTAATTTTGATGTGCATTGCAAGAATGCTTTCTGCTTTCTGAAAATCATCACGCATCTTTATCATTTTATTGTTCAGATGTGATTTTTGTGCTGAGATTGCATTGATGTTTGCAACGCGTTCTCTGTACTTTTCTCATCATTGATTTCATTGATCTTTGTAATACTGCGCTATTGCAATGCTATTGCTTGTTGAAATCATTGTGAAGAAGAAGATGCATCATTTGTGTCTTGACTGTATCTTTGCATCTTCTTGAATGAAGACATTCAGAAGTACTATTTTCTTGATGATGAGTAAGTGAGAAATGACGCGATTAACTCTCGTCAAACAAACGTGTATTAGTTCGCATGCTTATTTGATCTTTTGCATTCAATTGTTGATTCAACTGTGTAACGTAATCTTGTCTTGTAGCATGTTCAAATGAACATGTAGCAAGCTTGTGTATGTTTCTGTCTCTAGAGTTTCAATGCTTACTCTCTTGAATACTTCTGCTACATGACGCAGAGTTTAATTCTGAAGTGTTTCTAGTTTGTGTTCTTTGCTCAACAGTTCATCTTTCTTGTCACGCTGATGTCAGACTGATGTTTTGAATGTGATTTCTGATCTCACTACTGCTGAGTATACTTGTCTCACTTTTGTGAAGATAGCTTCTCATGTAAAGACTTTAAAATGACTAAATGTCAGCATTCTTATGACATAATTTGTCTTTATTTGTCAAAGATGCGTGTTTCATTGCAGTTTCATGTCTAGTTGCATCTTTAGAACTTGTACATCTGATTTCAATTTAATAACTGAACTTTTTATTTATATGCTAGTCATCATGTTGAATCTTTTCGATTTTCTAATGAAATGCGTAAGCTTATACTGTTAGAAATCTGCCTAAAGTGAGTCAGATAGAAATGTCATTTAACTAGAAGATAAATGCTAAGAAAGAAAGATAGCTACAGAAAAGAAGCTGACTACATATGTGTGTTTCTCAGCCGACGCTAGGCTCAATAGAGACTAGTAAAGATGACGAAGCGAGAATAGATCTGACAAGGCTAGAAGATTGAGTCTGACAAGACTAGAATCGTGACATTACTTTCTCTCTTCAACGATTCATGTTTGCATGAATGTATTTTCTGCTCGACTCGATTGATTGCTCAATCATGATTTCACAGACTCAGATCTGTTAAATCGTGATTGGTTAAGATTAGCGCGATTTGTTCAAGTATCAAATATGAAAATCATCAACGATCTTCTGAGCATTCATAAATTCATCATCATCAGCGTTGTATCAATTGAGATCATTGTCATAGTCATTTCATTTGACTCTATACTGAAGTCATCTTCGATATCGACGAGAATTCAATATATCATCGATTTTTCACTCATCTTCGTCGTTTATCACTATTGAACCTGAGAATTCATTCTTTTGACCATGCAAGAAATCGTTGACGGCAGAGCAAAGCAGATCAGAATGAAATACATCATGAACATGCATAGACTTTGATAATTTCAGTTTATATGAAGAGTCGACGAAATCTAGATTGATGAAAGAATCGAGCATTTTATCATCTAGCTTCTTGAAAGATTTTGCTGTAACGATGTTTCTTTCATTCAGAAACATCTTTGATTCGATCTTATAATCAACTTCTTTTCTATGCTTATTGACTTGTTTCATCATTTGTTCTCGTGTTTTGACTAGCGACTCGCGAGCAAACTTCAGTGTTTTGTTCATATGTTCAGATATATTCTCGACTTTAGTTGTTTGCAAGCGTTCACGAAAACTTTCATATTTGATGACATTGAGTTCAAAGCTCATACGAGAATGAAAGTCTTTGTTTAGAAAGAAAGAGATCAAGAAGATGACTGAGAACAGAGCATTATTGTCGATGAACTCAATCATGAATAGTAGCTTAGCTCAGTCATTCTGCATGTATGAACAAAAGAATCGAAGATATTTTTCGACGTTCTGATTGACTTGTTCACTTTGATCGTTGATTTGAGAATGATAGACTGTGAAGAGTCGAAGATTAATGCCTAGTCTTTTGCAAAGCGACTTTCATAAAATGAAGGTAAATTGAAGATCTCGATTCAAAACAATGAAATCGAGTAAATCGTGTATTCAATATATTCACTGAAGCATTAGCTCAGCTGTTTTTTCTGCTGTGATTTTCTCGTCATCAGTGAAGCAAGAAATATAATGTCGTTTCTTTGTCAGTTTATATATCACTGTTAGTATGATGTTTTTGCCTTTCGAAAGAGGTAAGTCGATGACGAAATTCATGACTATGTTCTTTCATTGCTGTTCAAGTATGAGTAAAGAATGTAGTAGTTCATTGAATTTATCTCAAGAAGTCTTTGATCATTGACAAATGTAGCAGTTTTGAATATATCAATCTATTGTCTTTCGCATTAAAGATCAATAGTAGTACCTTCTTATGATCTTCATCGTTCTGAGAATTTCGAAATGATCAATAGAAGATTGATCGTGAACTTCTCGAATTAGCTTCATTTGAAGATGCTCATCGAAGAAAACTCATAGAAGATCATCTCGATTTAGTATTTCGTTCTGAACTCGACAATTTCTTAATTTGATACCTTCATATTGTGTCTCGTCTCTTGCTATTGCTTCGTGAAGTAGCGTACAATTCTCGTCGATTCTGTTAGCTTCTAAAATCAATTGATAAATTGATTCATTGTTCTCTTTCTCTTCTAAATCAGCGATTTTCATTCGATTCAACGTGAGAATCGTAGTTCGCGAATAGCGACATCATTCATTCTCGAGACTTCTAGAAACTGAATTGACTCGACGAGTCAATGCATCGACTTTGATGTTTTGTTTGTCTGAGTGATACATGATTTTGAAGTTGAAGTCAACGAGCTTTTGTATTTAGCGCATTTAACGTCTACTTAGCTCTTTATCTTTCATTAATGACGTTAAAGCTTGATGATCAGTGAACATCTTGATGAGTAGCTCAGTCAATTTCAGCTCAGATCATTAATGCTTGAAGACACGAATGATTGCTAGTAGTTTCTTGTCATAGATCTTGTAATTGCACTCAGCGAGACTCAGATTCTTGCTGTAGTAGATCATTGAATGCAATGTTTCTTCGTCATCATACTGAGAAAGTATATCATCATTGACGTAGTTGAATGAGTCTGTTTCAAGAATAGTCTTTCTATTCTGATCAAAATGACGAAGAATAGAGACTTCAGTCATTCGTTTCTTCATATGATCAAAGATCATTTGACAAGCTTGATTTCATTCAAATATCATCTCTTTTTGAGTTAGTTGAATCAGAGAA
>JAABUW010001309.1_pt1 | contig 42523 bp, 40 predicted proteins | sample 5560081 | NCBI WGS metagenome assembly JAABUW01 (sample SAMN10711882, study PRJNA513363) | rock metagenome | isolation source: Antarctica rocks | place: Antarctica: Victoria Land, Knobhead sud | reverse complement strand
GATTGAGGGTTGTAAGCTGCATGATGTGGGGTGGATGATGGTTGGAATGAGGCATGTTGGGCTGGGGATGTATTATTATCTGAGGGACTTGAATGCGTGGTATATAGAGTATAGAAGGCCGCCTCAGATGACGATGGCTTGAATGTTCTTTTTGACTCAATTTTGAGCTGTCAGAAGCCTACACAGAGCAGATCATGTGAGTATGTATTAACTAACACTACAAGCATGACGAGTAAATACACGATGATGCGCAGATTATATAGATGACATGACCGCAAGCGCTAGTTCTAATCGAGATTAGTCGATTAGATCTAGGTCAGACTAATTCAAGTTGCGCTAAATTTTCTCTCGACATCAAGACGCTAGTCTCAATTTGATTGCATACTTAGAATTCTACTATATAATCATAATATTATTCTTTTTTTTAAAATAGCAATATTCGTATTATTGTAAAGAATAACTCGAAGATTAAATTTGTTTTAAATAAGAAAATGCACTTTTTCTTTAATCTCTTTCAAATCTTGCATTTAAAGATAAATTTAAAACATAACTTTAAAGTAATTTAATTTAAATTTGTTTATACTTATTACTTATTTTAGCATATTTTTCTCATCATTGTCTTTTTCATATTGTAGTTAAGTGATTAAAAGATATTTAACTATTGAATTAAAGAGATTTATTATTGATGTTAAAAATCGATCTACATCAATTTGCAGTACATATGCAGCTTTACTCTTTTAGATATTAAAATCTTAGTTATTACTTAATACATTATCTAATTGCATAGTGTTATTTATGCATGTATTGCAATAAGTCTTTATTATTATAGTTGTTTATTAATTGAGAATTTTACTCTCATCTTCTTACATTAAAGTTGAAGATGAGACTTTAGTTACAACAATAAACATTAAAACAACAAGTTATTAACATGTCTTTAAAAGCAATTTTAGAAACTTAAAAACTTAAAAACTTAAAAACTCAAAAACTCAAAAACTCAAAAACACTAAAAAAAAAGTATGAAAAACAAATTAATTTTAACAAATTATTGAAATCAAAAATTTTAAAACTAATAATAATAATAAATTCATACACTTTTGTGACATTGATTAAGTCAACTCATGAGAGACTTTATGCTATTTATATTGAGTGAACAAAACTCTCTGAGATAGAAAATCACTCACTGTCTGTATAACTGCTTCACGCAGTCAAAACTATTATTATGAGACTATGTATCAAATTAGTTCATGTTGATTGCATGTTAAAGAATGAGTGACTCAGTTACTTTAAATTGCTTCAAAAGCTTCGTTTTCATCATCATTCTTGCAGCTGCTTTGAAACTCTTTGTGATAGCAATGATTATTCAATAGTTCAAGAAGTCAACATCTTGTAACATTTTAAATCGCAGATGCAATCAGTTCAAGCAATGCATGAATACATGTTTCATCATTTAATGATTTCAGTCACAGTTGCATTGCACACTATCTGTGTCTGAAACATTTCTGAAGTGCAGATAAACATTCAAATCTATGCATTCAATTTTGATGTAAATGACGAAAGTACTTTTAATCTTCTGAAAATCATTTTGCATCTTTATTGTTTTTGTTAAAACTCTTTTGCATGAAATTATGTAACAGCAATGATTAAATAATCATTGAGTAATCAAAGTCTTGAAAGTGATTGCTCTGATCACTTGAATCAAAAGTGATCACAGTGAGCATAATGAGCATAATGCTCATCTCGCTCATCTTGCTTGAGAATGATCAAAGTGATCATTCAAAGCAAGAACGACTTGACATGATTCTTCTATGTTTATATAATGATGATCATTCTCTTAGATAGAAGCTTCGTGCTCAACTCATGTAATAGTCAATACACTCTATTGTTTTAACTATTCTCAAATCTTCAGTTTAGTGATTAGTTTGTTACTACACTGATCTCTGTTTATATTTTATGTTGTTAAAGAGACAATTGTTACACTTTGAGCATCAATCTTTCACAAAATATCAGAGCATCATCTTATCATGATCATTATATCATTCTCAGAATGAATCACATCAACAGACATCACTGCATTCTTGAATAGCAAATCAGCAATTAAAATATCAACATTGAATCTGTATTATGAAGATAGAAATAAGCTTGATGCTTTTCTTATACAAGTGAACATTTATGTCAGAGCACACAAGAAACTAAGTTCATCTCATGACAAGATACTGTTTGCATTCTCATACTTTAAAGAAGATGTCTTCAAATGATTTAAGTCATTGATAAAGAATCACTTGAAGAATAAGTCAGAAGATCAAGAAAATGAGATTAACAGAGTCTTTGAAGACTTTTCTAACTTTGAGCAAACAATACGAAGAATGTATGAAGATATAAATGTGAAGCGAATCATCAAATGACAGCTGTATGACATTAAACAATCAAAATCAGCATTCAAATACATTGCTGTTTTTTAGTCAATTGCAGCAAAGATTGAATGAAATGACTTGATTCTTACAGCACAGTTTTATAAAGAACTGAAGAATGTGATAAAAAACAAGATAGCTTGTACAAATAAACTTGCGACTTTGCATGCTATGATTAGCAAAGCAATCATGCTGAATAATTGACAGTACAAGCGAAGACTTGAAAAGAAGAACAAGATCACTTATGTCTCAGTTGCATGAAGCAAGAGAAAGAAGAAGCAACTTTATTATGATTCTCAATCTATAAAGTTAGACGCAACTCGAAAGATATTGATAAACGCTTGTGATAAAACAGTTCAGCAGAGCAAGACATGTTATACATGTGAAAAGCTAGATCATTTCTTCAAAGATTGTACTCAGAACAAGTACAAGAACAAGTCAAAGCTTTATGATAAACAAGACAGATCTTTTGCAGCAACAAAAGAAAATCAAAGAGATAAACATCAAGCATTATCATGAACAACATGTTACAAAGACAACTGTTGCATTTATCTAAGCAATAAGAAAGATTCTGAATGATACTTGAAACTCTCACAAAAGAATCATTTCTACGCAGCAACTCATCATCAATCAAAAGTTTATGATGAGAATAGTGATGAAAGTTCATTCATTATGATTGTGAAATCAGAGATTTTCAACAGCGAAGCATATGACTTGAACAGATTGAACAGCATTGAAAAAGCTATTCATCAAGCAGTCGAAGAAGAAAATCGACTTAGTGAAATTCTACAAGCATTCACTATTGCAGCAGAAGATGCTCTTAAGCAAAGAGAAGATCATCTTGAAATAAAGAAAGATCTCAGAAAGTTTACAAATTAAGTGAGTTTTATAAGCATGTACAATGAATTGTACATTCTTTTTAAACAGAAAGAGAAAGATTTTTCACAGCGAATGCAACAGATCAAGAATAATATACATCAAGCTATTTATAACACAGTGCAAGATGAGTCAATTGCATCGCGTAAGAACATTTGATATCATGACATAATCATGAAGAAGTCACTCACAGAAGTTAAGTTCATTAAGCAAGAAGAATATGTACTTTTTGATGAAGATCATATACTCAGAGAACTTAAATAAATGATAAAAGTCATCAAAGAGAGATTTGATCTGTGTGATTCAAAGAAGCATTCACAGAAGAAGATTGATTTAAATTGATTTCAGTACATAAAACAAGTACTTGAGAAGTGAGCTTTTAGTTCAAAAAACTAGAAAACTCTTTGATCAACAGATCATTGAAGAAGTCTAGTCAAAGATCAAAAATCAAAAGCATATTTATCTTCATGAATAACTTGACGCAATTATGAGTCTGAGTCAAGATTAATGATCATGCAGCACGTTTATTCATTGACAGTGACTGTATGAAGAACTACATGTTCTCAAAATTTGCTAGAAAAGCGCAAATATTTATGCAGAAGAAGAAAGAATCTTACAATTTGCAAAACTTCAATGAAACATTCATGAAGTATAACAATGAATTAATAGATCAAAAGATTCAACTCATTCACTTGAGACTTGAACATCATTGAGAAAAGTTACGTTTAGACGTTACGAAGCAGTCAGACAGCAATATAGTTCTAGATATATCATGACTTCATATGATCAATTCAATGATAGATTGAATCAATGAGATAATTGCTTTTCTTCATACAGAAACAACGCGATTGCACTCAATATTAAAGTCATCAGAAAGTGTGAAGATCTTTGTAATGACAGTGAATAATATGCGCAGAGAGCTGAAGAACAGCTCAGATGCACAGATGTTATGAAGCAGAGAGGTTGAAAGTAATCTTGTTATCGCTAAAATTTCTAAAGAATATCAGAAATATAAGATTCTGTTTGAGAAAGAAAGTGATCAAGAGACACTATTCAGACATCAATCATGAAATCATAAGATTAAGCTCATAGATGACAAGAAATTCACGAAACAGTTCATTTACTTATTGTTGACAGAAAAGCTTGACGCTTTGCAACAATATCTGAAAAAGAACATGCAAAAAAAATTCATTAAAAAATTGTAATCATTTGCAGAATACTCAATTCTGTTTATTTTGAAATCGAATGAAAGTTTAAGACTATGTGTTGATTATAAAGCATTGAATAACATCACGATTAAAAACAGCTATTTGCTATCACTCATATCTGAACTACAAGACAGACTGCAGAGAGCACAGTGATTTATGAAATTCAATATATTCAAAGCATTCAATCAAATACAAATTAAAGAAGAAGACAAGTGAAAGACAGTCTTTCACACTCAACTAAAACATTACAAGTATTTGATCATGTCTTTCAATTTAATCAATGTCTCAGTCACGTTTCAGACTTTTGTGAATAATGTGCTACGACGTTATTTGAATCAGTTCATCATAATATATCTGAACGATATACTAGTATATTTAAAGACGAAGAAAGAACATGTGCAACATGTTAGAAAAGTTCTACAGACTTTGAAGAAAGTCAATCTGCGCATCAAGTCAGAAAAAAGTGAATTTCATGTACAAAGTGTACAGTTTTTAAGATTCATAATCATGTTTCAGAGTTTAAGAATGAACTCAAAGAAGATAAAAGCTGTTACGACTTGATCAATGTTAAAGTCAAAGATCGAAGTTTAATTCTTTCTAAAATTCACGAACTTTTATAAATGTTTTATAAAAAGATACTTCAGAATCATCTCGTCATTTACAAATCTTACAAGAAAGAATATATCGTTCATGTGAACTGAGAAAGCAGAGAAAGCTTTCAAGAAGCTGAAGAAATTGTTCATCTTTCAGTCAGTACTGATCATGTTTAAATCAGAAAAATCTATTACGCTCAAGATGAACACGTCAGATGAAACTATTGAGACATGTATCAGTTAATCAGACAATAAGAGACGTTTGCATTTTATTGCTTATTACAGTTATAAGCTTACAGTCGCTGAATTGAACTATGAAATACATAACAAGAAGCTGCTAGTTATTGTCAATTCTTTCAAACAATGAAAAGTGTATCTGAAAGAATTTAAACATCAGATTCAAGTATATATGAATCATAAAAATCTGCTATACTTCACGATCATGAAAGTTTTAAATTGAAGACAGATTAAATGATTGAAGAAATTGTCATCATAAAACTTTCAAATTCAGTATTGAAAGAAATCTGAAAACTTGAAGATCAATGTCTTGAGTAGAAGAGCAGATCACATGAAAGATAGATCACAGGTAAATCAGACTATCTTGCAACAGAATCAAGATGATTCAATTGTCTACAATAAATAAAATGCAGCTACGCTATGAATCTACAATCAGAATCTCAAGAAACGAATAAAGCTAAAGCTAGCAAAGAACTCAGTCGCGCAGAATATTATAAAGAATATCGCTGATAACGTGAACTTTGAGATAACTAACGAAATACTAATATTTCAAAGTCTCATCTATGTTTCAACAAAATGCAGACAAGAGATAATAAATGATTATCACGAGTTAATAATACATGAACATCAGAGTTTGAATAAAATCATTGAAAGAATATCTAGAATCTACTATTTTTCTAAGATGAGAAAATAAGTAGAAGATATCATAAGAAAATGTGACATATGCATTTGAACAAAGCATAGTCAACACAGATCTTACGAACTTTTGAAAAATCTCAGCACATCAGATTATGCATGAAAAAGCATAGTTTTGAACTTCATAATCAAGTTATCAAAGTCAAAGAAAAGAGTTACAAAAACAATGTACGACTTTATACTGATGATCACAGATAAACTAATCAAGTATGAATATTTCTTGTCATACAAGAAAGCAACATTCACGAAAGATTTAACTTACATGTTCTTGAGAATGATTGTAGCAAATCATGATTTATCAGATGAGATAATTTCAAACAAAGACAAGTTGTTCACATCAAAATTCTGAAAATCATTAGTGAATCAACTAGAAATTCATCATAAGTTGTCAATGACTTATTATTCACAAATGAATGAACAAATGAAAAGAATGAATCAAACATAATAATAATAATAAATTCATACACTCTTGTGACATCGATTAGATCGACTCATGAGAAACTCTATGCTATCTGTATCGAGTGAACAAAACTCTCTGAGGTAGAAAATCATTCGCAGTCTATACAACTGCTTCACACAGTTGAAACAGTAAGTTTTGAGACTATGTATCAAATTTGTTCACGTTGATTGCACGTTAGAAAACGAGTGTTCTAGTCACTCTAAATTGCTTCAAGAGCTTTGTTTTCATCATCATCTTCGCTACTGCTCTGAGACTCTTCGTGATGATGATGATTATTCAATAGTTCAAGAAGTTAACATCTTGTAGCATTCTTGATCGCAAGTGCAATCAGTTCAAGCAGTGCATGAGTACATGCTTCGTCGTCTGATGACTTCATTCGCAGTCGCATCGTAAGCTATTCATGCCTGAAACATTTCTAGAGTGCAGATAAGCATTCAGATCTATGTGTTCAATTCTGATGTACATTGTAAGAATGCTTTCTGCTTTCTGAAGATCATCACGCATCTTTATCATCTTATTGCTCAGATGCAATCTTTGTGCTGAGATTGTGTTGATGTTTGCAACGCGTTTTCTATACTTTTTCCATCGTTGATTTCATTGATCTTTGTGATACTGCGTTATTGCAATGCTATTGCTTGTTGAAACTGTTGTGAAGAAGAGAATGCATTGTCTGCGTCTCAACTGTATCTTCGTATCTTCTCAAATAAAGACATTCAGAAGTACTATTTTCTTGATGACGAGTAAGTGAGAAATGACGCGATTAACTCTTGTCAAATGAGCATGTATTAGTTTGCATGCTTATCTGATCTCTTGCGTTCAATCGTTGACTCAACTGTGTAGCGTGATCTTGTTCTGTAACATGTTCAGATGAACATGTAGCGAACTCATGTATGTTTCTGCCTTTAAAGTTTCAATGTTTACTCTTTTGAATGCTTCTGCTATGTAATGCAAAGTCTGATTCTGAAGTGTTTCTAGTCTGTGTTCTTTGCTCAACAGTTCATCTTTCTTGTCACGCTGATGTCAGACTGACGCTTCAAATGCAATTTCTGATCTCACTACTGCTGAGTATACTTGTCTCGCTTTTGTGAAGATAGCTTCTCATGTGAAAACTTCAAGATGACTAAGTATCAGCATTCTTGTGACGTGATTTGTCTTTATTTGTCGAAGATGCGCATCTCATTGCAGTTTCATGTTCAGTTGCATCTCTAGAACTTGTACGTCTGATTTCAATTTAATAACTGAGCTTTCTATTTGTATGCTAATCATCATGTCAAATCTCTTCGATTTTCTAGTGAAATGTGTAAGCTCATACTTTTCTGATGCAAACGTTGCGTCATGAGTGCAAGCTCATTTCACGCAGACGTCGTATGCTTTGCTCAATGTTCTGCAGATTTCTTCAGTGAATCTGTCATAGACTAGAATGTTAATATCATTTATGAAGTCAAGCACTTTGATTTTAATTTTCAGTGCTTCGCATTTTTTGATTAAACTTGCGTTGAAGAATAGAAAGAGAATCGATGAAATGAAGAATTTCTGCAATATGTCTGCGTTTATCTCGCGCATGTCGCTCATTTGTTCATTGAATATTAGCGACGTCTCTCGATTCTTTAGAAAGCTGCATGTTCATTTGATTATGTAGCTCAACGTTCTTTTCATTTTCAGCATGTGCAGAAGTCTGATGTGTGAGACTCAATTGAACGCTTTGACGACGTTTAAGCTTAGCATGAAGATCACATATTTGATTTCACAGTCTCACACTGTGTGAACTTGATCTATTAGTAGATTTAACGTCGAGATCACGAATCGCTTGCATCTCGCTCTCATTTGAGCATTTGATAGCATGCAATGAGTCTTGACTATGTCACTCAGTCTTTTGATCATGATCGACTTCAGCGCTTTGCTCATGATATTGAGCAAAGCAATGAGTTGATACATCTTTGAATCGATATAGTTGCTTTTCTTTGATTTGCGTAGTACTATTGTCTGAGTCTTTTTGAATTGCTTCGAATGATACTTGTGTGTTACACATGCGTTGAATAAACTCGTTAGTACTGAGATCAGTTCTGCAAGACTCGCTTGAAGCACTCTGTTTGAAATATCTGAAGCACTCGACACTTTGTCTGCTTTTACTCATCTGATTGTCTGCTTCACTTCATCTTCTGTGATGCATGAATTGAATGAGACTGTCAGAGATATGAATGATTCTGCGATGTCGTTGACATTCACTTGAGAAGATGAGAAAAAGAACTTTTCTCACAGTATCTCGATTTTTTTCTCGAACGTCGTTGTCATATGATCAATGTCGCTTCACTTCAGTGATGAAAACTGAGAAAGCTTTTTAGGTAACTGACTTTCGATTCTAGCTCATTTTGCAAAACATCATATCAATTTGAGTGCTTTGCTCAGCTCATGCATTTGTATTCTGAAGTGTGTGCATTTCGTTTGTCAAATAATCTTGTTTTTATGATCATTGTGCTTCAGATATTCATTTCACACTTCTAATGTGCCTTGCGTTTTTCATATGATTTGCAGTTGTCTTGATTTCATTACTACTTCAAAGCAGCTTTGATTTCAAAAGTCTCTTGCTCAATTTGATGACTTTGTCAAGAAAGTAGATTTCTCGATGATCTTCTGTAGCACTCTGATAATCTTGCACACTCTGACATTCATCATAGTCTTGTCATCTAAAGAGTGTTTCAAAGATAAATGTATTCACAGATAAGCACTCAATGCTTCTGTATTCATTTTCTTTCAAAGTTGTCAAGTCGAGAATTGCACTGAGATTGTTTGTAAGCATAGCTCTGTAATGATCGAAAGATGATTCAATCTTTGATGCAGATCGATTCATATCTTGCACTTGCATGTCATGAACTGTATTTTCTCGCTGCTAAAAACTAGATCAATCGTCGTAAATTGATTGTGAACTTCGTGAGTAATAATGTCTGATTTCAATAATAATTTCAGCCTTGCATTTGTAATGACGTTTAGTAGAATATCAGTCGTCGTATGATGAGTGAAGCATCTTCGTTTCTCTCAGTGAGAATGATGTAGATTGAAATCTTTTATAATCAGTTGTTTGCAATCATTCTTGAGTAGTTTGTTCAAACGAGAAATGATTAAAGATTTCTCTGTAAATGTAGTAGATAGTGAGCATGAGTTGTAAACGTTTAGAAGTCTTAGCATCTGCATTTCATTGTTTGTGTTGCAAGTTAATATTCTGATTGAGCAAATGTCTGACTCAGCTGTTTCTACTATTCATTGATCGAGTCTTAAATGTTTGTTAACATATATGCATGTTCTTGATTGAGATGATGAGTTTTTCACTAGATGAAAGAAGTTGTGTGCTGAGTTAAATGATTGCAAGTCGTTGTTGTTGCAATCTTGCTTCTGTATAGCTACTATGTTGAATTCGCGAACTTCTTTGTCAATTAAAAATGATTCTTGAATTCTTAATGATTTTCTGATGTTGTACTGTAGAATTTGTAGAAAAGACTGTTTTATCATAAAGTTATTCATAGCTGTTGTTGACTTTGCAATGAGAAGACTCTTTGTATGCTTTTGATCATCAATGATCTTTCTCACTTTCTGATTAAACGTTTCTGAATCTGCTCAGATGTTGTCTCATCTGAGTCACTACTCACGCAAGAGAAAAGATTGACTCATCTCTTCTTGATCTTTACTATCTGTCAAGCTGATTCATCAGCGATTCAACTGCGTGTTTTCAGCATGACTGTTGCTGAGCTCAAGAGATTCATTGAATCGAAAGAATTCGTTGAATCTGAAGAGTTCATTGAATCTAAAGAGTTCAAAGACAGCGAGAAGAGTGTGCAATTGTATTTAGACATTTCAGAATATTTGAATGATCTGTTTCTATAAATTTCGAATGCTTGTTTCATCTGCTGTTATCACTTGAGACAGATGCATCTTCAGAGTTCGTGATTTTCGTTGCAGTTGACGCAACGTCTTTTATTCAAAGACATCACACACTTCTTTATGTGATGCTTGTCTGCGCATTTTTCGCAGCGCTGATTCTTTCTGCAAATCTTAATCATGTGATCAAATTCATGACATCTGAAGCACTGTGTGATGCAACAGTTCTTTTCAAATAGCTTGCATGCACATTCTTGATACAAGTTCAGCATGTTCACGTTCATTAGTTGATTCATCATCGCTTCGATTGCGATCTCTACGATGAGCGACGAATGAGTTTTTTCGCTATCTGCTATCTTCTTGAGTCAAACTATTCTTAGAACTTTCAGATTTTCATGAAGTCTCGCATTATCTTTTATCAATCTTTCAATGATTTTTTCTTGATTGCTCATGTCTATTGTAGTGCATATTTCATGTGTCAGCACTGTGAAGGTTCAACGTGCTACGCGTGTCGAACTCGCGATTTCTTTTGCTCACGTCTGAGTCTTTTTCAGATTTGCTTGAGCATCTGAGCTAACTGCGTGAAGAAAAATGTCATCGCTGCTCAGCTTGCAAAGTCACATGATTAGATTTCTTTGATCTGTTGACACGTCTGCAATTTTCTGTAGAATCTGTTCAATTGACTTCTTCTGTATCTCTTTTATTTCTCTTCTGTTCATTATCTTAATCATGACTTCTCGTTTCTTGCGAAGCGACAACAAGTCGCTTCTAGAATGTTGCTTTCTCGTCGCTATTTCTTCTCTTGTCACGTTCGCTCATGACGTGATTTTCGTTGAAAGACGCATGTTTTTCTGTGTATGCAACTGCTTGTTAAGCAGTTGAACTGATGTCTTCAATTTCTATACATTCTTCGCGATGAACGCGTTCTGATTCATATGATGTTTTTCTTCTGAATCGAGTTGAAGATGTCAAATCAGCTTCAATGCTATCTCTTTTCATGAATGATCTTTGTTCTTCTCTTTCTCTAACGTTGATATCTTTATTAGTAGATCAATAATATTAACAACGTTCTCTTCATCGTCATGTAAGCATTTTGATCTTACATCTTTGTTTTCTTGTGACGAATCAACGTCGCTTGCAATCGTCTTTGAATCAGCATTGCTGCAATTCATGCAATTCATCGTCGTTTAATCGTCTTCTAGATTCACTCTGTCTTGTTTATAGTACTCTTTTTCAAAATTTGTGATGCGTGCGTTGTGATTGTTCAGCTCAATGAATCAAACATTGAAACAGTATCTCAGATGCTATATTAACTATAGACAGAATGATTGAATACAGCTACTATCAGTAACACAGTTGACTTTCAATAGCACAATAACAAAAGTAATCAGCATGTTATCATTCTTTGCAAACTATGAGTTTAAGTCAAAGACTCTTAAGAACTTGCATAAGTTTACACAATTAACTCAGAAAGTTATGATACAAATTGAACAAATACATTTGTTATATAAGAAGCTGCAAAAGAACATTCAGTTTCTAAGTAAGTGCATGATCTTGTATGCAAATAAGAAAAGAGATAGAAGATTTACTTTTAAAAAGAGAGACAAAGCTTATTTATTAAAACGAAATATCAAGACAAAAAGATTAAGTAACAAGTTGAATCATATGAAACTAGAATCATTTGAAATTCTAGAAGAAAAGAAATCGATTAACTACAAGTTGAATCTTTCAACATTTATGAGAATATATTCAATATTTCATATTTTTCTTTTGAAGTTTGCAAACTCAAATACATCAATTCAAACAGAATCTTCAGAAATTGATTCAGAGAGTCAAAACATCAAGTACAAAGTAAAGAATATACTAGATCAACAGAATATCAAAGATCAGTCTCATTGATTAGTTAAGTGAAAAGATTACAAACATATCAAGAATACTTGAAAATCAAAGAGAAATCTCAAGAACTGTCAGATGCTTCTGCAATAGTTTCAGTTAAGAAATTCAGTCAATCAAAGTCTGATGAAATCTCAATCTGCTTGAAAGACACGTCAAAAAGAAGATCATTCAATGATGATTTGCTAATCTTTCTCTCATCTTTCTTGAACTCAACGATGTTTTGAAACTTTCGTTCAATCATTATCTGTTTCTTATTTTTCAGAAACTCAAATTAATTTTGCAGATGAGTAGCTTTCGCGAAGATTTCTTACATCTGCTTGTGAGCATTCAGCAGCTCATGAAGAACGCAATCGCGTTCTGTCTTTATTCTTTTTCACTTCATCATCAAGAAAGTAAGATTGCATTTGCGATCAAGATGCACACACTTAATACAATGATTAAATTCATTGTTAACACAACATTTCTTTTGCAAGTGACTGCAATGTTCACAGAAATGCATGACAGCATGCTCAGAACTTGTACGCTCAAGAAGATCTTTGCGACGTAAGTTAAAGTTTTTCATTGTGCAATAAAAAAACATGAAGAAAAAGTAATTTTCAAAACGAAAATCTTAGAAGAGAATCTAGTGTTAAAACTCTTTTACATGAGATTATGTAACAGCAATGATTAAATAATTATTGAGTAATCAGAATCTTGAAAGTAATTGCTTTGATTACTTGAATCAGAAGTGATCACAGTGAGCATGATGAGCATGATGTTCATCTCGCTCATCTTGCTCAAAAATGATCAAAGTGATCATTCAAAGCAAGAATGACTTAACATGATTCTTTTATGTTTATATAACAATGATTATTCTCTTAAATAAAAGCTTCATGCTCAACTCATGTAATAATCAATACACTCTATTGTCTTAATTATTCTCAGATCTTCAATCTAGTGATTAGTTTGTTACTACATTGATCTCTGTTTATATCTTGTATTGTTAAAGAGACAATTATTACAGTTTTGTTGAACAGATGCAATCTTTATGTCAAGATGATGTAAACATTTGCAATGCATTTTCTATATTTTTCTCATCATTGCTTTCACTGACTTCTGTAATACTGCGTTATTGCAATGCTGTCACTAGTTGAAATCATTGCAGCAAGAGTTAATCATTTACATCTTAACTGTATTTTCACGTTTTTTTGAATTAAGTTATTCAGAAGCATCACTTTCTTGATGATGAAAAAATGAAAGATGATGTGATTGATACTCATCAGATGAACATGTATCAGTTTGCATGCTTATCTGATTTTCTGCATATGATCATTGATTCAACTGTGTAACGTGATCTTGTCTTGCAGTATGTTCAGATGAACATGCAGTGAGCTTGTGTACATTTCTGCTTTCAAAGTCTCAATGCTTACTCTTTTAAACATCTTTGCAATGTGATGCAAAATCTGATTCTGTAGTGTTTCAAGTTTGCATTCTTTGTCTGACAGCTTTTTCTCTTTTTCTCGCTGATGTTAAACTGATGCTTTGAATGCAATTTCTGATCTTATTACTATTGAGTATATCTGTCTTACTTTTGTGAAGATTGTTTCTCATGTAAAGACTTTAAGTCAATTAAGTGCTAGCATTCATGTGATGTGATTTGCTTCAATTTGACGAAGATGCACATTTCATCGCAATTTCATGTTTAGCTGTACTTTCAAAACTTGCACATTTGATTTTAACTTAATAACTGAACTTTTTATTTGTATGCTAATCATCATGTCAAATCTTTTTGATTTTCTAATGAAGTGCGTAAGTTCATACTTCTCTGATGCAAATGTTGTGTCATGAGTGCAAGCTCATTTTGTGCAAACATCATGCATTCTGCTCAATGTTCTGCAGATTTCTTCAATGAATCTATTGTATGCTAAAATGTTAATATCATTTACAAAGTTGAGCACTTTAATTTTAATTCTCAATGCTTCGCACTTCTCAATCAAACTTGCGTTGAAAAATAGAAAGAGAATCAATGAAATGAAAAATCTTTGCAATATGTCTGCATTTATCTTGCGCATGTCACTCATTTGCTCATTGAATCTCAGTGATGTTTCTCAATTCTTAAGAAAGCTGCATGCTCATTTAACTATGTAGTTTGAAGTTCTTTTCATTTTCAGAATATGCAGAAGTCTGACATGCAAGACTTAATTGAACGCTTTGATGATGTTTAAACTTAGCATGAACGCTACGTATTTAATTTCGCAGTCTTATATTGTGTGAACTTGATCTACTAGTAGATTTAATGTCGAGATCATGAATCACTTGCATCTCGCTCTCATTTGAGCATCAGATAGCATGTGATGAGTCTCAGCTATATTGCTCAGTCTTTTAATCATGATCAACTTTAAAGCTTTTTTCATGATATCAAGCAAAGCAATGAATCAATATGTTTTCAAGTCAGTATAATCGCTCTTTTTTAATTTGCATAGTACTATCATTTGAGTCTTTTTAAACTGCTTCGAATGATATCTGTGTGTTACACATGCGTTGAATAAGCTCATTAATATCAAGATCAGTTCTGCAAAATCTGTCTGTAATGCTTTGTTTGAAATGTCTGAGATGTTTGATGCTTTGTTTGCTTTTACTCTTTTAATTGTCTATCTTACTTCATCTTCTGAAATGTGTAAATCAGATGACATTGTCAAGAGTATAAATGAGTTTGCAATGTTATTGACATTTGTTTGAAAGAATGAAAGAAAGAATTTTTCTTGCAATATCTTGATTTTTTTCTTGAACGTCATTGTCATTTGATCAATGTCACTTTGCTTCAGTGACAAAAACTGAAAAAGTTTTTTAGATAACTGACTTTCAATTCTGACTCATTTTGCGAAGCATCATATTGACTTAAGTATGTCACTCAGCTCATGCATTTGTGATCTGAAATGTATGCGCTTTGCTTGTTGAATGATTTTATTTTTATGATCATTGTGTTTCAGATATTCATTTCATGCATTTAGTGTATTCTGTGTTTTTCATATGAATTCGCAGTCATCTTGATTTTGTTACTATCTCTGAGTAGTTCAAATTTCAGAAGTTCTTTGCTCAACTTAATGACTTTGTCAAAAGAGTAAATTTCTCAATGATTTTCTGTAGTATCTTGATAACTTTGCACATTCTTTCGTTCATCATCATCTTGCTGTTCAAAGAATGATTCAACAAAAGATGCAAATGCAAATAAGCATTCAATGCTTCTGTGTTCATTTTCTTTCATAATCATCAAGTTGAAGACTGTACTGAAGTTATTTGTAGACAAAGTTCTGTGACAATCGAAAGATGATTTGATTCTTGATGCAAATTGATGTGTATCTTGCACTTAAGTGTCATGATTCTAGTCTTGTCAGACTCAGTCTTTTAGTCTTGTCAGATTTATTCTCGCTTCGTCATCTTGACTAGTTTTTATTGAGTTTAGCGTCAACTAAGAAATACACATATGTAGTCAGCTTCTTTTCTGTAGCTATCTTTCTTTCTTAGCATTTATCTACTAGTTAAATGACATCTCTATCTGACTCGCTCTAGACAGATTTTTAACATTAGATAAATGCTCATCATTTACTACTCTGCTATCGACGAATAAATGATATGAAACAATCTATTCAGTAAGGAAAATTTGCAAGAAATTCTTCAAATTTGCATCATCATTTTAGATTGCAAGAGATTTTTTGATTCTACACTCATTCTCATCATTCTATTTGCAAGAAATTCTTTGAATAAAGCACTCAATTATTATCTGAAATTCACAAGAGATTCTTTGAATTTTCACTCATCAAAAAACATCAATTTAAAACATCAATCTCTCATTTACTCTTATCTCAACAACTTCTATCTTCTTTCATCATGACATGTAATGTCAAGTCAGTTGAGTCTCAAACAACTCATCTGTTTAGAAGCACTGTCAATAGAAAAGTTTCACTTCTACTCATCAATGCTTCAGTCAAAGCTGAGAAAGCTGTCATTTCATGAAACATAAACATCAAAGAACAACTGTTTCATTGAGTCAGCAATCAACTTGATGAAGTCATCAATATGCTGAATAAGCTTTGAAGTCAGCGAGACTTGACTCTACAACTCAATAAACATTGACTTCTCATACAAGACAATCACAAAAAGAGAGCGAAACAACTAGAAATCACTTTTGATAAAAACGATGAGCTAGAGAAAAAGATCAGTCAGCTACAAGGCGAGCGATTGAACTTCAGAGCGAAACAACGTCAAGCTGATCGATCTATGTCTCGTCAAGATACTCAGTCAGCTGAGCAACAAGTCAATCAGAAAGAAGCTAACTTTCAACGAGAATCTTCTACTCTATCTGATAATGAAAACAATCATCACAAGTTCATTAAGCTTTTGAATTCACTCATCTTCATCAAAACAGATGACTCTATCTGAAAGACATGAAACATCAAAATAGTTGACAAGCTCGATGTCAACGCAAATCATTACTTTACTGAAAAGATTCATATTGTTTATGTGATTTTCAGACTAGAAGACGATGCTGATCAGCAAATTTATGCAAATCATCATGTTGATGCTTTCTCACTTTATCAATCACTATCAGAGCTACTGAAACATCTGAAAGAAATTTACGAAGATCAGAATTTGATTTGAAAGTGTCATCACAAATACGTCGCTCTGAAGCAGCTCAACAAGCTCTTCAGCTCTTTCTATTTAAAATTCACTAAAATATTCAGCTTTCTGAACTACAATGATATCACTCTGATGAACAACATTCAGAATAAAATCAACAATCATCTTCAAAACGCGTTGTCAATTTGCCTCATAGAGTTTAGTTCACTTGATAAGCTCAAGATCTTTCTTCAAGATGTGAATAACAAACAATGAGTCAATTATCAGCTACGTGATGAGCAATGAACAGTCAAATCAATAGCAGCTTCGAAAAAACGTTTTGTTTCTTCGTCAAAATCAGCTTCAGTCTTGATTACTAGTTATGTTCAACTCACTACTTTTTTCATTCTCGAATCTGAATGATCAAGAATGTCAATCATCTGCTTCAACTGCAAAGTATCGAGTCATCTTTCAAAGAACTGCTCTCAGCTGAAGACTAGTACTTCAACATCTCATGCATTCATCTCTTGTCTCAATGAGATCATCATGTCAAAAGAAGAGAAGAAATTATTTACAGAGAAATCAAAGAATGAGACAAAAAACTAGTGACTTTCATCAAAGACGCAATGAAAGATGTGTTAATTTCTTCAACAATAAGCAGCTCAGATGATTTCTTTGCTTCGAAATCTTTGACTACTGAATGTGTACTATTTAGCAATGAAATTAGTTACTCATTAAAATCATTGATTGACACTGAAGCAGCTGACTATTCGTTCATTGATGAATTAATCGCGCAGAATGTTTGTGATCACTTGCAAATTGAATCTTTATCTTTAATCAAGCTCAAATCAATAAGAGAATTCAATGATCATTATGCAAAAAAGCTCATTACTCATGCAATTTATTTGAACCTGACTGTTCAAGATCATACGATTGACACAGCTTCTATGTTAATCACTTAATTAAATCAACATCAAATAATTCTTGAAAAAACATGAATGAACAAAATCGATCTAGTAATTGATATGCGAATCGATTTTCTTCGATTTTCGAATTTTATTCCTAGTCAGAAATCAATTGTTCTACTCTCAAGTAATAAAACAATCACGAAACAGAAGAGCTTAATTTCTACTCAAATACTAAAGAGATCTATCTTTTCTGTCGTCACTCAACTCAGCGAGAAGTCATCTTTATTCAGTAAAATCATGAAATCATCTAATTCAGTCAACTTCGCTTCGTCTTTTGATTCAATGAACATAGCAATGATAGAGACTGCAGCATATAGATCACTAGTCAAACGATTGAATGTGACTACTTTCGCAATCATCATCACGAAAATCGATCGACTTCTAAAAACAGCTAGAAATAAACTCGAAGATGTAAATCTACAAGAGCTTTCACATGAAGAGATCTTGAAAGAAGTCAAAGCTAAGCTTTCTTTGAAATATCATGACTATCTAAACGTGTTTGATCGAGCAATGACTGATCAACTATCTTCTCATTGTCTCTACGATCATAAAATTAAGTTGATCAGCGAGAAAACATCTTCTCGAAGTCATCTCTATCATATGTCTGACTACAAGCTTCAAAAGATAAAGAATTATCTGATTGAGCATCTGAATAAAGACTTCATATTTTCTAGCTCAGCTTCATACACTTCGTTCATACTATTCATTGAAAAGAAAGATGATAGCTTGCGTTTCTGTGTAAACTACAGAAAGCTCAATGCTTTGATCAAACGAAATCGCTACTTCTTATTGCTAATAGACGAAACTCTCGCTCGTATTCAAGATAGCAAGTATCTGACTTGATTGAACATCATTGTTGTCTTCAACAAACTGCATATGCATTCAAGCAGCGAAGATTTGACTATCTTTATCATTTCTTTTGATTTTTACAAATATCACGTGATGTCTTTCAAATTAATCAACGGCTCGACTTTCTATCAACATTATATGAACGACGTGTTATTTGACTATCTTCATCAGTTTTGTCAGATTTATCTAGATGACATTATCATCTACAGCAAAACACTGAAAAAACATAAGTGACACGTATGATTAGTTTTACATAGACTATGAGAGACTGATCTTCAGATGAATATAAACAAGTGCGAGTTTCATGTTCAGAAGATTTTCTTTCTGAGACTATTACTATTCATTGAAGAACTAAAAATGAATCTCAGAAAAGTATAAGCAGTAGTTGAATGATTTACTTCTACAAATCTCACTCAGATACAGTTCTTCGTTGACTTCTGCAATTTCTATCAACGTTTTATAAAGAACTTTTCGAAGATTGTTCATTTTCTGATTCAACTAACTCAAAAAGAGATGATATTTGAATGAGATCAAGCTTGTCAAACAATCTTTGATCATATGAAGAAATGAATGACTGAAGTCTCTATTCTTCGTCATTTTGATCAAAATAGAAAGACTATTCTTGAAACAGACTCATTCAACTACGTCAACAATGACATACTTTCTCAGTATGATGATGAAGAAACATTGCATTCAATAATCTACTACAGCAAGAATCTGAGTCTCGCTGAGTGCAATTACGAGATCTATGACAAGAAACTACTAGCAATCATTCGTGTCTTCAAGCATTGATGATCTGAGCTGAAATTGACTGAGTTATTCATCAAGATGTTCACTGATCATCAAGCTTTAACGTCATTAATGAAAGATAAAGAGCTAAGTAAACGTTAAATGCGTTGAGTACAAAAGCTCATTGACTTCAACTTCAAAATCATGTATTGCTCAGGTAAACAAAACATCAAAGTCAATGCATTGACTCATCAAGTCAATTCAGTTTCTAGAAGCTTCGAGAATAAACAATGTTGCTATCAGCAAACTACAATTCTTACGTTGAATCGAATGAAAATCACTGATCTAGAAGAGAAAGAGAATGATGAATCAATTTATTGATTGATTCTAGAAGCTAACAGAATCAACGAGAATTATATTCTACTTCGTGAAGTTGTATTAAAAGATGAAGCTCAATATAAAGATACTAAATTAAGAAATTGTCGAGTTCAGAACGAAATACTATATCAGAGTGATCTTTTATGAGTTTTCTTCAATGAGCATCTTCAAATGAAGTTAATTCAAGAAGTTCATGATCAATCTTCTATTGATCATTTCGAAATTCTCAGAACGATGAAGATCATAAGAAGATACTACTATTGATCTTCAATGCAAAAGACAATAGATTGATATATTTGAAACTGCTACATTTGTCAGCGATCAAAGACTTCTTGAAATAAATTCAATGAACTACTACATTCTCTACTCATATTTGAACAGCAATGAAAGAACATAGTCATGAATTTCGTCATCGACTTATCTTCTTCTAAAAACAAAAACATCATACTAACAGTGATATGTAAATTGACAAAGAAACAACATTATATTTCTTGCTTCACTGATGACGAAGAAATCACAGCAGAAAAAACAGCTGAGCTAATGCTTCAGTGAATATATTGAATACATGATTTACTTGATTTCATTGTTTTGAATCAAGACTCTCAATTTACCTTCATTTTATGAAAGTCGCTTTGCAAAAGACTAAACATTAATCTTTGACTTTTCACAGTCTATCACTTTCAGATCAATGATCAAAGTGAATGAGTCAATCAGAACGTTGAAAGATATTTTTGATTCTTCTGTTTGTACATGTAGAATGACTGAGCTAAGCTACTACTCATGATCGAGTTCATTAACAATAATGCTCTGTTCTCAGTCATTTTCTCAATCTCTTTCTTTCTAAACAAAGACTTTCATTCTTGTATGAGCTTTGAATTCAATGTCATTGAATATGAAAGTTCTCATGAACGCTTGCAGACGACTAAAGTCGAGAATATATCTGAACATATGAACAAAACACTGAAGTTTGCTCGCGAGTCACTAGTCAAAACACAAGAACAAATGATGAAACAAGTCAATAAACATAGAAAAGAAGTTGATTATAAGATTGAATCAAAGATGTTTCTGAATGAAAGAAACATCGTTACAGCGAGATTTTTCAAGAAGCTAGATGACAAAATGCTCGATTCTTTCATCAATCTAAATTTCGTTGATTCTTCATATAAACTGAAATTATCAGAGTCTATGCATATTCATGATGTATTTCATTCTGATTTGCTTCGCTCTGTCGTTGATGATTTCTTGCCTGATTAAAAGAATGAACTCTCAGATTCAATAGTGATAAATGACGAAGACGAGTGAAAAATTGATGATATATTGAATTCTCGTCGATATTGAAGATGACTTCAGTATAGAGTCAAATGAAATGACTATGACAATAATCTCAATTGATACAACGCTGATGATGATGAATTTATGAACGCTCAGAAGATCATTGATGATTTTCATATTTGATACTTGAACAAATCGCGCTAATCAACAATTCAACCAATCATGATTTAACAGACATCAATTGAGTTGAGCAGAAAATACATTCATGCAAACATGAATCATTGAAGAAAAGAAATAATGTCACGATTCTAGTCTTGTCAGACTCAGTCTTCTAGTCTTGTCAGACTCAGTCTTTTAGTCTTGTCAGACTTATTCTTGCTTCGTCATCTTGACTAGTTTCTATTGAGTCTAGCGTCAACTGAGAAATACACATATGTAGTCAGCTTCTTTTCTGTAGCTATCTTTCTTTCTTAGCATTTATCTACTAGTTAAATGACATCTCTATCTGACTCGCTCTAGTCAGATCTCTAACATTAAGTGTCATGAACTGTATTTTCTCGCTGCTAAAGACTAAATTAATAATTGTAAACTGATTGTAAGTCTTGCGAGTAATAATGTCTGATTTCAGCAATAATTTCAGCTTAGTGTTAGTAATGATGTCAAGTAAACTGTTGATCGCTGCATGTTGAGTGAAGCATCTTCGTTCTTTTCAATGAAAGTGATGTAGATTGAAATCTTTCATGATCAGTTGTTTGCAATCATCTTTAAGTAACTCACTTAAGCGAGAAATGATTGAAGATTTCTCTGTAGATGTAAAGAACAATGAACACAAATTGTAAACATTTATAAGTTGTGTTATGAACATGTCTGAACCGATCAGAGTTCAGATGACGCTATGTCTAGTTTGAACCTAGCGCATTTCTATTGAACTCTTCGAGTCATTCTCAGCACTTCTTCTCGTTGTTCAGCACTTTCTTCATTCATCTCTTTCATCATTCTTTTAGACAAACACATCTGACATATTACATCACATCTGTATCGAGCCTAGCGCAGTCTCAAGCCATTATTTATAGAAGAGCTTGCACTCTTTCTCTTCTGTATTCTTAATGTCTTGTTATAGCTACCTCTAAAGAGCAATACATACATATCAGTCTTGAGTTTCTTTGGTTGAATGATCTAGGCACGATCTTAACAAGTTGCAACATCTGCGTTTTGTTATCTATGTTGTAAGTTAATATTCTGATTAAGCAGATGTTTAACTCAGCTGTTTCTATCATTCATTGATTGAGTCTTAAGTATTTGTTCACATATATGCATGTTCTTAACTGTGATGATGTGTTTTTCACTAGATAAAAGAAGTTGTGAGCTGAGTTAAATGATTGAGTGTCGTTAATGTTGCAACTCTGCTTCTGTATGATTACGATGTTGAAATCACGAACTTCTCTGTTGATTAAAAATGATTTCTGAATTTTCAATGATTTTCTGATGTTGTACTGCAATATTTGTAGAAAAGATTGTTTTATCATAAAGTTATTTGTAGCTGTTATTGACTCTGCAAAGAAAAGACTCTTTGAATGTCTTCAATTATTAAAAGTCTGTTTCATCTTCTGATTTGTCATTTCTGACTCTGCTCAGACAACGTCTCAACTGAGTCGCTACTTACGTAAGAGAAATGATTGACGCGTCTCTTCTTGACTTCTATCATTTGTCATGTTGATTCATGAGCGACTAGACTGTGTGTTTTTAACATAACTGTTGTTGAGCTTGATGAGTTCGTTGAACTGAAAGAATTCGTGAACTTTGAAGAATTCATTGAACTCAAAAAGTTTATTGAACTTGAAGAGTTCATTGAATCTGCAAAGCTTGAAGACAGCAAAAAGCTCAAGAATTGCAAGAATGTATGATTGTATTTAGATGTTTCTGAATATCTGAATGATCTGTTTTTATAAATTTCAAACACTTGTTTCATCTGCTGTTGTCATTTGAGACAAATGTGTCTTCAGAATTCGTGATTTTCGTTACAGTTAATACAACATCTTTTATTTGAAGACATCATGCATTTCTTGATGTGATGTTTGTCTGCATACTTGACGCAGCGTTAATTCTTTCTGCAGAATCTGATCATGTGATTAAATTCTTAACATTTGAAGCACTGTGTAATGCAACAGTTCTTCTTGAACAGCTCACATGCACATTCATGATATGCATTTAGCATTCTCATGTTCATCAATCAATTTGTCATCACTTTGATTGTTATCTTCATGATGAGTGATGAATGAGTCTTTTCGCTCTTTGCTACTTTCTTGAGTCAGACTATTTTTAAAATCTTCAGATTCTCATGAAGTCTTATGTTATTCTTTATCAGTCTTTTAATGACTTTCTTCTGATTGCTCATGTCAATTGTAATGTGCATCTCATATGTCAGCATTGCAAAGATTCATTGTGATATGTGCATCAAGTTTGCAATTTCTTTTGCTCATTCTTAAGTCTTTTTCAGATTTGCTTATGCATTTGAACTGATTGCATGAAGAAAGATGTCTTTGCTACTCAGCTTGCAAAGAAACATGATCAGATTTCATTGACTCATTGACATGTCTGCTATTTTCTGAAGAATCTGCTTAATGATCTTCTTCTGCATCTTCTCTATTTCTTCTCTGTCTGCTATCTTTATCATGACTTTGCATCTTTTGCAAAGCGATGATGATTTCTCTTTGAAATGTTGCTTTCTCATTAATAATTCTTCTCTTGTCACGTTTGTTCATGACATGATTTTCGATGAGAAACTCGTATTTTTCTGCATTTGTAACTGCTTGCTTAGCAGTTGAACTGATGTCTTCAGTTTCTGTACATTCTTTGTGATGAATGCATTTGAGTCATGTGATGTTTTTCTTCTGAATCGAGTCGAAGATGACACATCAGCTTCAATATTATTTCTTTTCATAAGTAATCTTTGCTCATCTTTTTCTCTAACGTTGATGTCTTTATTAATAAATCAATAATATCAACTATCTTCTCTTCATCATTGCATAAGCGTTGTGATTTTGCGTCGCTGTTTTCTTGCAACATGTCAACGTTGCTTGCAATCATCTTCGAACTTGCATTGCTGCAACTCATGCAATTCATTGTCGTTTAATCATTCTTTAGATTTACTCTGTCTTGCATGTAATGCTCTTTTTCAAGATTTATTATGCATGTGTTGTGATTGTTTTAAATTTCAAAACTTAGAAATATAAGATTGATAATTCAAAAATTAGAATATTATCAAGTTAAAAAGCAAGAAAAGAAAAAGCAAAATTAAAAAATTAAAAATAATGATAAAAATCGTAAATTCAAAGATTAAGACGTTTTATTAAAATTACAATTAATATTCATTGTTGAAACAAAAAATTACTCGCTAATTATTGTTGCGATTGTGCACTTCAAGTTAGTCTAACATAGATCATGTCAGACTATTATAGACTAGTATAAAGCTGATGTTGACACGCTAGCGACCTAGCGTGCCTTCGTGAGTAAAACTCATGACGTGTTGCATCTTCTTTCTTCTTCAGCTTTGAACTTCTAGTTAGAATACACTCATATGATTCGCTCTATGCAGACTCATAACATTAGTTCAAAGCTCATTAATCTTGCTATCAACGTGTAAACGATATAAAAACAAGCTACACAATTCAAATCAAAAGTCGAAACCAGAAATTTTGACAGCAGAATCAGAACTTAAGCTCAGAAAGCTTGATAGAAACCAGAAATTTCTAAAAAAGAATCTTGATTTGAAATCAGAAATTTCGATAGAATCAGAATCAAAGAACATGAACGCGTTGCTCTTGACTAACTCTTTATTGAGCTCATCATCAGAAATCAGAAATTTCAGCAGTACTCAAACTCAGAAAGTTCAATAAAGTACTAGTTGTTGCTCAAACTCAGAAAGTTCAATAGAGTAACATTGAAATTTCGACCAGCAATTTTCTATTCATATCATGACTAGAAGCACAGAATCAGAATCAGTAAGCATTGCTCACTATGACTTTCAAAATGTTAGAAGAAAATCACTTCTATCACAGAATTGAACAGATACAGAAGAAGAAGACACGAATGCATCATCAGATACAGAAGAAAAAAACACGAACGCGTTGCTTTTTAATCACGAAATGATCAAGATCAGCATCAGCACTGAACTGAATGCTTGAATAAGCACTCATGAAGCAGATGACATCATTGTCTTTATCAAGTACATATGTCAACAGCACGACATCGAAATCAAGACTCACAATGACATGATTCAGATGTTAGAAGATATCAACGAGATAAACATCATGTTGAAAGCTGCACAGATGCGTCTGCAGAAAGAGATGAGAAACAAGAACGTGATTATACATCATTTAGAAACTGCATCAAGTTGACAAAGCACTTTAATCTCTGAAGATTGTTTCTTGAAATTGATCAAATTATTGAATTCTTTACTGTTTGAAGATTCATCGCAGAATGTAGACAATTGACTATCGCGAATGCAAAATAAGCTAAAGGCAAACAAGAATCACTTTTCTATCGAAGAGTTGAAGATTATCTACATTGAAAGTTGAGTCAGTGAAGTTGCGACCAAGCACATAGCTTCTCGCATGCAAAATATCTTCTTAAACTCATTTCTAGAAGTTGAAGAAGTACTATCAATCATTGATAAGATGTACAATGATCTCAATCGTCATCACACAGCTCAACAACAGTACTTGAAGCTGTATTAGAACAAGATCTTCTTTCATGAATTTTGAATGAAATTTCAAAGATTCAGCGCAGAACTAAAGTACAATAACGAGACTTTGCTAAATGATCTTCAGCATAAGATCAGCTTAGACCTTCAACGAGCAACGCTCAATGAATGAATCACGAATTTGAACGAGTTTATCAACATTTGCATGCAAGTCAATGTTAGATTGACTGAATTGAACGTTCAATTGATCATCAAAGCTTCAGCGATCTCAGCTGCTCGCTCTGTCGCTAGCACTTCGTCTGCTCGATCTACGTCATCAGTTTCTGCGTGAAAGAAACTCAGAAGATTGAATCTTGATTCTATTCAGAAAGAGTTGTTTAAGAAAGAACTCTGCTTTAAATGCAAGAAGTCAAAACATAAAGCATATGATTGTCTTAAAACGACTCAAGTGCATGAGATCGCTGCGAATTTGAAAAACGATCTGTCTTCATTAAAGTAGTGACTGAGAACAATATACTCATATTTTGTTTCATCAGCATGTCTGAACATTCATTTGATTTCAAGTCATTCATTGTTGACGTCATCTTAAATAGTTTAGAAAAGATATTCAGATCTTTCACTCTGATAAATACTAAAGTCATTGACATGACTTTCATCAATGAATCTTTGATGTTAAAGTCATGTGAACACTTTGATATTCAGTCAATATCGCTGTCAAAATCAAAGTCAATTTGATTGTATAATGAAATCTTTGATCAAAAGTCGATTACACATGCTTTGTATACATCGATCATGATTCAAGAACACAAGAATGAAATGATGTCTTTATTAATAACTCGTCTAGATCAGCACAAGATAATCATTGAAAATCTTTGATTGAAAAGAAATCAAATTTTGGTAAATTCTGCAAATGATTGATTAATATCATTGTTGAAGATTTGAACATCGAAATCTGTCATTTCAAAAGTAAGCAGTCAATCAGCATTTCACAGATCTGAGTCAAACAAGATCTGTAAAATGAGACGAAAGAACTTGAACTTGATTGTTACATCAATGATCATTTTAAAGAGACTTTCGAATCGAAAATCAGTGAATAGATTCATTGAATCTGTCTGATTCATTGAACCTGCTTTCATAGCAAAGCAAAGCACTCAAGTTAATCTCAATCAACTTCGTTTCTTTCAGTCAACTGAGAAAAAGAGACTCGTTAATATTGTCATGATCAAAGTCGCTGCATATTGAACTTTAGTCAAGAATAAGAAGATCAAGATCTTCTTCTTGATCATTAGTGAAATCAACAAAGCGCTTAGCTCAGTCGAAGATTTCGCAAAACTGAATGAAATGACTTCTGTCATGTCATTAAATGAACTGAAGAAGAAGCTTTCAATAGTTTATCATGACTTTCTGAATGTTTTTGATAGAGAAAAGACAACGCAGTTGTTCTTGCATCGATCATACAATCATAAGATTAAATTAGAAGATGAAAGTCAGTCTTTTAGAAGTTGATTGTATCTCATGTCAAGTCACAAGTTGCAGAAGATCAAGAAGTATCTAGAAAAGAACTTGAAGAAGAAGTTTATTACACTCAGCAAAGCTCTTTTCGCTTCGTCAATACTATTTGTCAAAAAGAAAGATGATAGTCTTCGCTTTTGTGTAAACTATTGAAAACTGAATGCTCTGATCAAAAGAAATCGTTATTCAATACTCTTAATAAACGAAGTACTAGCTCGAATTCAAGACAGTAAGTATCTGACTCAACTTAACATTATCACTGCGTTTAATAAACTGCAAATGAGTTCAGAAAGCGAAAATTTAACTACTTTTGTTACTTTCTTCAACATTTACAAGTATAGAGTAATGCTTTTTGAATTGATCAATGAACCTGCGTTCTTTCAGCACTATATCAACAATGTATTGTTTGAATGTCTGCATAAATTCTGTCAGACATATTTGAATGATATTCTTATCTACAGTAAAATCTTGAAGAAACATAGAACTCATGTGAAAGAAGTGCTAAACAAGCTTCGCGAAGTCGACTTGCAGATAAACATTGACAAGTGCAAATTCAAGATTCAGAAAATCTTGTTTCTTGAACTACTGATATTCATCAATGATCTACGAATGAACTTTTGAAAAGTAAATGTGATTTGAAGCTGAAAAGTGTCGCGATCGTTGACTCATGTGCAGATCTTCATTGACTTCTGCAATTTCTATCGATGATTCATAAAGAATTTCTCAAAGATCATTCAACTCATGATAAAGTTGATTCAAAAAAATCACTTCTTTGAATGAACAAAGATCTGTCAGATGATCTTTGAAGAACTAAAGCAATAAATGACAACAGTCTTTGTTCTGAAGCATTTCAACTCAATCTGAGAAGCTATTCTGAAAACGAACTTCTTGAACTACGTGAACGACGAAGTATTGTCTCAATATGATGATGAAGACATTCTACATTCAGTGATCTTTTATAACAAGAACATGATTTTCGCAGAATGCAACTACGAGATTTATGACAAAGAACTGCTGATCATTATTCGCTGCTTGAAACATTGATGCTTTAAATTGAAATGTACAAATATTTTGATCAAGATCTTCATTGATCATCTGAATTTGAAGTACTTCATGATCATCAAAGAACTGACTTGATGACAAGCTAAATGAGCTGAGAAGTTATTTGAATATAACTTCAAGATTATATATCAGTCGAAAAAACAGAATCTGAAAGTCAACATGCTGATCAGAATGTCAGATGTTAAGTCAGTTGAAGCAAATGATGATTGAAAGCTATATCAGCATCAGATGCTATTGTCAAAAGACAGATTTGAACTGCAGTCAATGAAAGCTGATCAAGAAGATAATCAGAAAGCTGATCAAGATCTGACTCAAATCTTGCTCAGATTTGACTCAGAATCTGACTCAGATTCGAAACATGAATTGAACGTTAATGAAAATTCGGTCGAAGAGATGATTTTTATTCAGAATCAAATTATAGTTGAAAATTGAATGAATCAACTGTGCTTTGATATTTGAATAATCATGAAACAGAACAGAAAAACTTGTCAAGATATTAATCTAGACAATTGCAAAGTACTTGATGAAGTACTCTGAAAAAATGATAAACTATGAATTTCTCAGTCAATGATCACTTGATTGATAAGAAAAGCACATGATCTTTTAATCAATGATCACTCTGACATGAATTGAACGTTGAACTTGCTGAGACAATCATATTGCTGGTTGAAGATGAGAATGATGATCAAGCGCTACATTTGAAACTGTTACATTTGTCGTAGATCAAAAGCATTGAAAGATCGAATCAATGAACTGCTGAAGTCATTGCTCATACTTGAGCAGCAATGACAAAACATATCATTAAACTTCATTATTGATCTATCAGAAAGTGATGAAAACAACGCGATTCTGACAGTCATAAATCGATTGTCTAAGAAACAACATTATATATCATGTTAGAAGTCAGCATAGAGCGAGTCATATGAGTGTCATTTAACTAGAAGATAAATGCTAAGAAAGAAAGATAGCTACAGAAAAGAAGCTGACTACATATGTGTATTTCTCAGTCGACGCTAGACTCAATAAAGACTAGTCAAGATGACGAAGCGAGAATAAATCTGGCAAGACTAGAAGACTGAGTCTGACAAGACTAGAATCGTGACATATTATGTTGATCAAATGATGAAGAAATCTTTGCAGAACAAACAGTCAAGCTACTGTTGATATAAATCTTCAGAACTCATGAACTACTCAGATCAATAATGTTCAATCGTGATTCACAATTCATATCGATTGTTTGAAAGTCTCTATGTCTGAGACTCAACATCAAGATGAAACTATTTACAGACTATCATTCGTAAATCAATAATCAAACAGAAAGAGCGAATCAGAATGTAAAATGATATCTACGAAGCTATTGCTCATATATGCAAAATGATTGATTCATCTGATTATTTATGATTGAATTCATCAATAACAATGCTATTTCATCATTAATTGAACAGTCAACGTTCTTTCTGAATAAAAGCTTTCACTTTCATATGAGCTTCGATTTGAACTCAATTGAATATGAGATCACTTAAGCTAGAATCGAAGCAGACAAAGCAAAGAATATATTCAAACACATGAAATGATCATTGACATTGATCAAGCAAGTCTTAGCAAAAGTCAAAGTCACAATGAAGAAACAGATTGACAAGCATTGAAAGAAAATGATCTACAAGATAGATGACATGATGTTTCTGAATTTTAGAAACATAATGATCTTACGATCATCAAAGAAGCTAGACGATAAAATGCTAGAACTCTTCAAGATTCTGATTGAGATTGAACATGCATATCAACTGAAACTGTCATCAACTATGAAGATTCATTCAAAGTTTGCATCAAATTTGCTGCAACTAGATTCAAAAAACGCTTTAGAAGAACAACAAAATGAGTCATCTGATTCTATAGTGATTGAAAACGAAAATGAATGAAAAGTGAAAAACATATTGAATTTCAAACACTACGAACAAGATAAATGACTACAATATCGTGTCAATTGAAAAGAATACAACGTCAATCTACATTGATACAACGTCAATGAAAGTGAATTCAAAGATTGCTTGAAAGTCATCAATGACTTTCATAAACATTATTCAAACAAGTCAAGATAGAAATTGACTCAAGAAAGATCGACTGAACTGCAGCAATGAGAACATTGCTAAATGAAGAAAGAGAGTAATGTTGCAAGCGTGCATCTCAAGTTAGTCTAACATAGATCATGTCAAACTATCATAAACTAGCATAGAGCTGATGTTAACACGCTAGCGACCTAGCGTGTTTTCGTGAGTAAAACTCATGACGTGTTTTATCTTTTTTCTTTCTTAGCTTTAAACTTCTAGTTAGAATACACTCATATGATTCGCTCTATGCAGACTCATAACACTATCTTTGATATCTTCTAGAGACATTTAATATGTAGCTAAAATGAGCTTCAATGTATAAGCAATAGCTGTTGAACTTTCATCTTTCTAACAGCTGAATTTCATTCTTTGAAAGTTCTGCTTAATGAGCTGAGATAGCAGCATCTCGACGAAAGAAGTGATCTGAGATGCAATCTTTTATGTTCTATGTGACTAGCGTTCTATGCAAAATCTCGATGACGTGAGTTTGCATGTATGAATATTCTGAGTCAAACAGAGATGTCAGCAGAGATGCAGAAAACTTTAAAAACAGATTGACGAGTGAGTGTTTAACGCACGCTTTGTCGTCAACAACAGCGATGATCAATGTCATTTCACATCTGAAAGAATTGATTTTGAAGCTTAATAGAATGAGTTGCAAAGAGTCATTCTGAAAGATAATTGAACTTCTGATTAAATGTCACTGTTTGAAGTCAGATGTTCTATTCAATTAACTTCATGTAAACTCGCTCATGCGCAGAAAGCTCGTAAACATCAGGCAAAATGACGCATGTTATGTTGTCTCTTCAATGATAGATTGATCAAATTGATGTAGTAATAGTAGCAGTAAATCTTATGTTATAAATCTTTGCTTACAAGTCTGATCATTGTTTTGAAGTCTTCAAATTTCAACTATGATTCGCTGTAATGTAAAGTGATGAAATGTCTCAATCTTGATATCAGAATATTCAACATCAATGTGATGTGATCGATTTTTGATTTGACTCGTCAAGCAATCAAATATGACGTCAAGAAAGCTAAATATAGAAATTTTTCCGGTTTTTCGCCTTTGCATTATCTTTTTGCATTACCTTTTTGATAGAAAGTCATAAAGAGAAACATGAAGAGAAACATGAAGAGAAACATGAAGATTGTTTAATAGAAAGCTTTGATAGAGAGCTATGATAGAAAGCTATGGTAGAGAACTATGGTAGAAAGCTATGATAGAAAGTCATGACAAGAAACTATGAAGGCTGTTTGATAGAGAGTCATGAAGAAGAGTCATGAAGAAAAGCTATGATAAAGAAACATGAAGACTATTTGATAGAAAGTCATGATAGAGAGTCATAATAGAAAGTCATAATAGAATATCTATCTATCTATCTTCATGTCTTGACGAGTTGAGTCGAAAATTTCAAATCAATACTCGATTTCAATTCTTTAATTCAACTCAATTACTTGAGTCAAACATCTCAACTTAACTTGAATACTTGAATCAAGAATTCTGACTCGAATTGAGTCTTAATGAGTCAAGAACTCGACTCGATCTTGATGATTCAACTTGACACGATCAGTCTATGAAGATGATCTGAATCAAGTGATGATTCAAATTGACAAATTTTCTTCTTCTGTACTGATCACACTGATCTAGATGAATCTGCTGATGTGTAGCTTCTGAGATCATGATCTTATAATAGTGACGGCATTGAACAGTAGCAAGCCTTTCAGATATGATTATCTGCTGAAAGTTATTGATGACGAGCTGATTCAAAGTGTTAGAGATCAGCATAAAGCGAGTCATATGAGTGTAATGTAACGAGTATATAAATGCTAAGAAAGAAAAGTATTTAGAAGAAAAGAGTTGACTATCTATATGACTCAGAAGAACATAAGCTAACTCTGAATAGAGTTGACTTCAAAACAAGTCTATGCTCTAGTGACGAGCGATCAACGATAGCTTTCAGAATAGTCATCAACATAGTCATTAACATAGTCATCAACATAGCTATCAACGAAGATGCGTAGCTAGAATCGTAACACAAAGATTTATCGTCACGTTGCGAAAACATTGCTGAAGATAGAGAGATAAAGATCTGCAAGCAGATTAGCTAGTAGAACGAACGACAGCAAGATGACAACAGCAGAATAATTCTTTAATTAATGACTTTTGTATGCTTAGATAATAAAAAGTCAAAAAAGCGAAGCAAAAAAGTCGCTAAGAGATATTATACACGTTTTTTGTAGAAAAAACGGTTTTATTCGTTCTCTACTCACAGCATTATATGTTGATCGTACTTCTATCGATTCATTTGACAATCATGTTTAACTACTTTGATCTGTCAATCGAGCTGCAGATCATGTTCATCAAGATCAGTTTCATCAATCATTAAGCACTTAACTCTTTCTCAGCGAATCGACTTCTTATATTCTCAATTGAAAGTACTTGTAATCGATGTTGAAGCAGCGATAAATGTATTCGAATATTCATTCTATGAAGCGAAAGATTCGTCTAAATACAGAGAAATCACATGATTCTACTAGTCTTAAACTAGTCTCAAATAAATCTAAGCATCTCATTTCAACAATTAAATGACTCGATTGATTTCATCAGAATCTTTCTTCACTTTGAGTCAGTAAGTGATTGAAGAATCTGTCGTATTTGATACTCTAAAAGCTGAATTCTTGACAAGTCATGTTTAAACTCACTGCTACAGACTTCTGAAAATCAAAAATTGAACACACTCATCACATTTTTCTTCTCATCTGATGACGTGATAATCTTGCTGCAAAAGAGTAAATATCATCTTCTCACTTACTCATTGTGACTGAGAGAAGCGTAGAGAAATATGTTTCATATGTTTAAAAATATATCATTGAGTATTCTGATGATTGATGTAAATGAGATATTGAAACATGATTTTAGCATATGCAGAAAGATTTAGAATTCTTGACATTCATTTTCACTCTGTCTCATGATGATTCATTTATAGAAGAAATTCAAAAATCAATCTCATCATCTTTCAATTGCTTGAAATTAAAGCTATTCAGATCTCTTTGTTTATTGATATTTCTGATGTTTTTTCAGCTATGTTGAAATCACTTTCTGCAAGTCTGCACTTCAAAATACTATGTCTTTTGCTACTTCATTGAACTTCTTCAACAATCATTGAAGAGATTCATTGTTGCTTTGTCACTGTATACAATGTTCAAGAAAATCTCTTTATGTATAACTCATTTTTTAAATCTCAATTTCAATTCAAAGATGCTTCTTGAAAGATTTTCAAGATCATTGAAAATGATCTCATAGTTTATCTTGAAAATCAGTTGTAAATCATGCAGAAAAAGATGATCTGATACATATGAAAGAAGTGAGACATTAATGTGCATTAATTCATGATATCAAGAATTCTGAAAAGAAGAGACTGAAGTATTAAAAAAGAACAGCATGTAGAAGTCAAACAAAACAATGAGCTTCGTTTGAATTGAATAGCAAACATGCTTTGTTTGATGATTGAGCAGCTTGTGTTCATGAATAAATTCTTATTCAATGAAATCACAAGCTTATGTCATCAAATCTATGCTTTTGTTGATCAATCAGCTCACTATCAAGTCTTTAGAACAAGAAAGCATTGCTGAAGTATTCTTTCAATTTATACAAAAAATGAATATTTATTCTGCATTGATATTCATAAGAATTAATTCAACGACAAGACTTTCTTTCAATGACTAGCAAATGAACTGCTATTTCTATGCAGTTTCTTTTCAACTTCAAGAAGTGTAATCATCATGAATAATGTAAATGTTCATGACAATAGTTGAATTGAAGAACTCATCATTTCACATGAATGTCAAATAAGTTATTTATTTTGTTAAATTGATGATTTATCATTGATATGAATGTCAAATGTGATATTTGTCTTTCTACTTGTTGAATTACAATCTCATAAAACTCATCTTCAACGTATTAAAGATCTGAGTTCATAAACATTTTAACAAGATATGATCTCATTTTGAAGATATCTTTGATGACTTTCTTCATTATGCTGTTGAACGAAGCAAATGTGATAAATATTTAAAACAGCACTTCAAGCATTCAAATTACATCTTTGAGATAAATATTAAAGCTTTGAAATGAGAATTGAAAATAGAAATTCAGAAATTTGATTCAGAAATTTAACTTTATTTAACGACTCAGTTTTAATAAAGTCTTGATTTCACGTCAGATCAACTTAAAGAACTTCAGATTTTTCTTAAATGCATGAGTTATTTCATCTGACATCTTTACTTATATAGCAGTTTGATAAATAGCAGACGTTGAATCTGTCATATTTTTCAAATCATTCATAGATCACATCTGAGCATTCATTATGAATCTCATTTCTGCAAGCTTTTGTTTGATTGTTTGACGTGAGATCTTGTTTATCTTTCAGATTATTGAAAGAGTAGAGTGAACAGTATCACATATGATGAAATCTATCTAGATTATGAAGAGAAGTCACAGACTGCTTTATCTATATACTGTCATACATGACAAAGTCGCGATACACAACTTTATCTCTGACGCTAGTTTAAAGAGAGTTGCTAGAAACAAGTCTGACTGAATTCAGACTGAATTCAGAGCTATTGCAATAAGCTGCTAGAAACAAGTCTGTCATTGCACTTCTTAACACTTTCACTCAATGCTTACAAGTCTCTCAGCTTTCACTGCTTTTCAGTCTCAGTTGTTTAATGAATTTCTTGAAGTTCTGTTGAGATAGTGACTTGATCAATTCGTCTGCTATCATATTTTGACTAGAAATGAAGTTCACTGAAATTTGATTCTTCTTGTGCAAATTTCGAATGTGATGATAAGCGATGTCAATGTGCTTTAATCTTTCGTGAATATGAACATTCTTAATCAGCATAAGAGATGCTTGATTATCTTTCTTGAGCTGTGTGAATGAGACAGATTGATGAGTAATCTTCTCAAGAATATCAACGTGACTGTGACTGATGCTCAGATACTTTGTCAGATTCATGTTTTTGAGCACTTGATTGATTCATAAATCTTTCTTGACACAGATTGATAAAGTCATGTACTTTGTCTCAATGATCAATGTGACAACGAACTTTTGCTTTCAACTCATTCAGAAGACTGATTCTTTATCAAGCATGTAAATGTAAATGAGAATCGACTTGCAATCTAGTCTGTTTGAGATGTAGTCTGAGTCAGAGTATTCTACTAACTTCATGCTTTCACTGACTTCGTACGTGATGTCTAAATCAATGATGAAATGAATGTATCATATCAACTTCTTCAAAGCATGTTCATGATGTTTTGCAGAATTGCTGAGATATTGACTTAGTTGATTGAGAGCAAAAGCAATGTTGAAATGAGTGTGAATTGCAGCATACATGAAACTTTCAATGACTTGTTGATACTCATGCTGATTGATTCTCACGTCTTCAAGTTCAGCTGAGCAAAGAGCATCATATTCATTCATTAAAAAATCTGTTGTCTTGTGCTTGTCTTGTCTCATGTTGAGTCTTTCAAGAACGTCATGAAGATAGTGAGTTTGATTCATTCGTAAGATTCGTGCCTTTCTGTTGCAAGTGATTTGAATGTCAAGAATTTTCTTCATTTTCTTCAGATTCTTGACTTTGAAAACACATTGAAACTCATGCTTAAATCATTTAATGTTGCTCAATGATTTGAAAATGATGACTATATCATCAACATATAGTAGCAACATGATTTCTTTTAACTCATGAATCAAAAGACATGAGTCTGCAACGCATTGAGCGAAGTCAAGTTCAGACAATGTTGTTACACAATGATCATGTCAGTCTTGTGCAGCTTGCTTGAAATTGTAAAGACTTTGAAGAACTTTCAGAGCACAGTTGAATCTAACTTTCACTTCTGATGAAGAAAACATGTAAATGATTTCTTTGAAAAATGATTCAGTAAACGCATTGTTTACATCGACTTGATGAAGTTCAAGATTCTTCATTGTTGCAATGATTAAAAAGACTTGCAAAGTGTCAAACTTGATGATTGACGCAAAAGTATTCTCATAGTCAACTTCATGAATTTGAAAGAAATCTCTGACTATTAGTCTTGTCTTCAGTTTATCAAGAGAATCATTGATGTGCATCTTTGACTTGAAGACTCATTTGCTTGTCATGATGTTGATCTTTTTGAGCGACACTTTTTCTTGTCAGATTTCATTGACGACTAACGTCACAAGTTTTGCGTTGATTGCTTCTTTTTAAAGTTTCTTTCAAACTGAGTTTTGCACTGCGTCTTTGTAAATGTTCAACGTAAGAATTCTTATTGCTTTAGAAGAGTCAGATTCATTGACGTTGAATAATGTTTATGACATGCTTATGTCAGAATCACTCTCATCATCATTAACTTTCTCTGTAACAAATCAAATCATCATAGCTTGCAAAATCTTAAATGCGCGTTCTTTCAGTTGTTGATTTTCGCTGTCTCTTTTTCTCTTTGAGATGATTACATGCAGAAATGTTTGAGCTGCTGACTTAAACATGCTTGATGCAAAGACTTTTTGAGTGATTTGAACATTCATGTGAACTTCGCGCTCATCTGACGTATGTGATGTGATTTTAGAATTGAGTGCATTCAAGTTAATCATGATAGTCTTCAATGCATCAGTTGATTTAAATGAAACATCAATCATGAAAGCATCAGATTTTAAAACGTTAGTTAAAACATTATTCTTTGATGATCTTTTTACAGATCTTTGCTCTGAAAGAACGTTGAATGTCTGCTTGTGAAGTCACAAGTTCATGTTTTCACTCTTTTCATCTTCAGTGAACTTGACAGCATGACTCTTGATGACTCGATTGAGATCTGAAACTCAGAGACAATATTGCTTGTCAATATTTTTCACATACTTCATGAAGATATTGAATCTGTCTCTGTTCATGAATTTGTCTCATTTGTCTTCGATTGACAATGACTTGAGATCAACGTATGAGTAACATTTGCATTCTCATACTTGTACATGATCAATTGAAAGCTTGATTTCGATGAATGTTTTCTTTGAAATCATGAAAGCTTCATTAATCAAGAGTTTTGTGATGATTCAATTTTGCAGATAGACATTTGTCTTTGCAGCTTCTGCTCAGAACTCAATGAAAAGTTTAGCATTCTTGATCATGACTTGCATCAAGTTTTCTGTGATGTGTATGATTCTTTCAACTACTTCATTTTGAATCAACATGTGTAAGACAATGTATTGAAAAACAATGTCAATTAATGAGCATCAGTCATTCAAGATGATTTTAAGTTTCATGATGTTATCACTGTGTATTGAAAGAAGTTTGACATTGCTGTGAAGCTTTATGCTGAGTTTTCATTTTTGCAAAGCATCTGATGCATTGAATCATTGCTTCAAAGAAATGCATCAAGTCTTTCTGAAGTGATTGTTAACTATCTCTAGAAAGTACGACTCGCTATTGAGAAATGATGATAGTGATTCACAGATATTTATGAAAATGAAAGTCAAGATACTTGTCTTTCAATTGCTGACATTGTGTTCTCATTTGTTAATGAACTTGATGAGTGCACATATCTCACATACATTCTTGTGACTGTTGTTAATGAAAATAAATTTTTTCAAAGTGATGATTTTATGAAGTTAGTGAAGCTTTGCTGATTCAAGATGAGTGAAATGATGATGTCACAGCTTGTACAACTTGAAGCTTTTGTCATTTGCAAAACTAAGTTGATCATGATCAACTTCAATCTCATTCTCATGATGAATCACATCAATGTGAGACGCGAAGTGATTTAGATTCATTGAATCATCAAGATTCATTGAACTGTGCATCGTTGAAAATGCTGATGAGACATCATGCTGCATAGCTGATAGTAATGCAAATTCATCAAGATCATTTGCAATTCTCTTTACTATGTAAACATCTTTGCATTTTAAAGTCTCAATCATTTGCTTTCTTTGCTTATCATGCATGTATAAATCTTTATTATCAAAACTTTCTTGCAGATCTTTTTTACACATTCTTTTTTCAAAAAGAATATTTATCTCAAGCTTAGAAACATGAAGAACAGAAAACAGCTTAACTGAGTTTTCAGGATGATCTTGCATGACTGCTGTGTCACAGTGATTGACATACAATTTTTCTTTTTCAACTTTGATGATGCATCTTTTAATGCAAACTAAAAAATCACTAAAAAGTCGAAGTTGATCAGTCATGTGTGAAAAGACATCAGAATCTGCAACTCAGTTGAATTCAGAAATCTTACTGACAATGTTCTTTGACAGAGCTGCAATATTCTCGCTCTTCTCATTCTCATCTTTCTCATTGTTATCAAAGATTTCAGAGTCATCGCTTTTTGCGTTGTAGACTCTGTGTTTCTTGTGCTTGTTCTTCAGAAGCTCAATGAGAATTTAAAAATCATCAGCGCTTTTGTGCTTTGTTTTGTCTTTGTCTTTGCGTTTCTTCACAAGCTTTTGAGCTGCAGACAGATGAGAGCAATCGACTAAATGATGTTCATTTTTACAAAGAAAACATTTTAGAAATTGTTACAACTGATGATGATGCAATTGATCGCTGTCGAAGCTTGAAAGACTTTTGCAACAATGACTGATTTTACATTTGTTCTGCTCATGATCAGTGCGCTCACGTTCGTTTCTTCGCTTGACTCATAGCATAATCTCTGTTATCTTCAATTGTACTTTCTTCTCTTGTAGCTTTTGAAGTTTCTTCTTGACGTTTGACTTATTCTGCACATCAATGATATCTTGAATGACTGTGTATTCATCTGACAGCGATTGAAGTAAGACTTGAAAGTGACGTTCTGACTTGAATAGATTGCTCATGTCTTTCTGTGTTGCAACGATTTTTCAAGTCAACTTGACGAGATGTGTTCATGTCTTTTTAATGAAGATATTCATTGACATTCTATAATCAATGAAGTTCATCAGATATTGTCTTTCAGTGATTTGTAGCTTCTCTTTGTATTTATAACTCAGAGCATTTCAAATCTCTTTTGCTGACATCTTGTCTGCAATGTGTTCTTGATCATCAATGATAATGCAAATGATCAGTCAGTAATGAGCTTTTGCGTCAATCTTTTGACTTTCAAAGTCGAAAGATTGAATTTCGCTGATGATGCTGATGATGCTGTTGAATGTATTCAAGTCAGACTTGTCTTCAATAATGAATCACAAGTCTTTCTCAATGAGTCATCTCTTCATAAGAGAAAATCATTGATTGCAGTTCTTGCAAGTGAGAATGAGAACAGATTGTTGTTTGACGAAGAAGTCATTAAAGTTCATGACGTGCGATGTAGACTCAGCTTGTTGTTAGAATCGAAGAAAAAAAAAATAAAGATATTAGATAAATTGACGAGTGAAGTGAAAAGAATTTAATCTCATCAATGATGATGAAGATTTATGCATTCTTCGATGCAATTGAGTATGTCTATTTGTTCGCTCTCTTGAAAACTCGTAGTAGACTGTTGACTTGATGTGAGTGCTTATTTATCTTTTTGTGAGATGCGTAGTAAGTTGTTGAATTTCACTGAACTTCTCTAAGTCAATGTACTTATTTATCTTTTTATGAAATGCGTAGTAAGTGATCGCTGATTGCTCATTTGAATAGATTTCATATCAAGTTGTCGAGCATCAAATGCTTAAAGTGTTTCAATCTAATTACGTTGAAAGCTTTTTGCTAATTGAGCTCATAATCTATTAAAAGAGTAGAGTGAACAGTATCACATATGATGAAATCTATCTAGATTATGAAGAGAAGTCACAGACTGCTCTATCTATATACTGTCACGCATGACAAAGTCGCAATGCACAACTTTATTTCTGACGCTAGTTTAAAGAGAGCTGCTAGAAACAAGTCTGACTGAATTCAAACTGAATTCAGAGCTATCACAATAAGCTGCTAGAAACAAGTCTGTCATTGCACTTCTCAACACAGATAAAGAACTGATTAAATATCTTTTTTATTTCTTTTGACTCTTTAATGAGACTTGATCGCTGAGCTGCAATTGCAGACTGAGATGATAAAAAAGAAGAAGAAGAAGAAGAAGAAGAAGAAGTAAATTAAGATGATGAAGATTGCTGTCATTAAATAGATTGCAAAGACTGTTATCATAAAGAAGATTGTAAAAACTGTTGTCATGAAAGAGACTGTGAAGACTGCTGTCACGAAAGAAACTGTAAAGACTGCTGTTATGACTGATAAGATAACTGATAGAAAGAATAAATAAATGATTATTATCATGATGATCACTGCAAAAGAAAAGATTGCTGAAATGATGATGAATGAGATTCTGAAGCTTTTTGATGCAAGTTCATTCATTCTATCTGATTAATTATTGTTTCACTCATTCGCATTTTCATTTGCTGTTCATTAAATCTCATAAATCTCGTCATAAAATCTTTCTTTTTCACTCACTCTGCTTTAACATTCAATCTTTTCTCATGCAGATTTGATTGACAAGACAGTGAGATAACAGAGCTCTGTTTATCACTTCAAAAGTTATATAAAAAGATAAAAGATTGTTTAATGCTGATGTTTGCTTCATTGTTAAATATCATCTTATCTCATAAAAACTGTTGAGTGTGATTCATATTATAGTGCTTGTCTGCGCAATTCACGAAATAGAAGTCATTCTAATTTCTACAATGTTTATCATTATACTGTCAATGATTCAGCAATGCTCTATTGAAATTGTTGATGTCAGCAAGTGTTTCTGCTTTGATTCAAGCTTGATTCAGAAGTTGATTGATGCAAGTGCATCTTTGATGAGATTTTTCATTAACATCAGAATCTTCAGAAACAATCTCAGCATATTTTTTACAAGTAAACTTTTTAATCTTCACGTTGATCTTTATCTTGATTGTATAGTCAGTAACTTTCTTCTCAGTCAAAGTGAGCAAGATCTTCTTTCATTCTAACTCACTAAAGTCATCAATAAACTGCTGCTTTCAAGTGACTTTTGATTTATTAACTTTGATGATAATCATTTGATTAGTGATAATTCAGCTCTTGACATCATCATCTTTGATCTTAATAATCTCATTTAAGATCTCTTTGAAGCTTCAGATCTGAAACTTCAAAGTCAGCATCTGAGCAATGTGACTAAATCACTTAAGTTTTCAATTTACATGAAGATAAACTGATATAAACAGCATAGAATCATCAATTCGATCTTTAAAGTTCATAACTTTAAGCTCAGAAATAAACAACTCATCTGTTTCTTTTCTAGTCTGATGATTCAGACAATGATGATGTATAGTCTTTTGTTCATCATGCTCATTTATTTCTGTCTATCATAAAGTCTCTTCACAAGCTTTATTGTCTTTCAATCTTCAAGCAGCATTGACTCAATTCTGTTGTTCTTTTTGATGCTTTGCATATGCAGCAATTTCTGCAGCTGAAAAAGCTATTGATCTTTCAGCTCTATTCTTAGAAATGTCAAGTTCATCTTCTCAATATCTAGAATGTGACAATGATGAGAATGAATCAGATCATGAACGTCTTAGTGAAGAAGATTCAGATTGTCAAGAAAGTGAAGATAACTGAGATTCAGAAGATGAGAATTGTCAAGAAGTTGAAGACAGTTCAGAAGTTGAAGACAATCAAGAATCATCTACATTTGATGAAATAAGAGCTTGTCTACGACGATGATCGAGAAGAACAGCTTGATCGAAGAAGTCAGCTCGATCAGTGATTTTCGACTGTTTAGCTTGAGTCGTCGATTTTCTACGTCTTTCGAATGCTCTAGAGAGAATGAGAAAGTCATCTAGAGATAGATTTTGACTTCGACGTTGAGGCATTTCGAATAAAAACGGTCGATTACAAGAACGTCAGGAACGTCAACAAACAAAGAGGTCTGAATAGCTTCAATTTCGGGCAATTGAGGGACGATGGGGTTGATTTCTGAATTTCTTCTATAAACGGATCATCGTGGGGCAGAGCGAAAACGAATGCCAAGGATTCTAAACCTTTCTGCATACGCTAATTACGTTCCCACTCGCTCGGGACATTTCTCTGCTAGATCACGGTCTGAATTCGCGAAAGCTCTGTATGACCATTTTTGTTCACCGGCGAGACGATT
>JAABUW010001306.1_pt1 | contig 42623 bp, 75 predicted proteins | sample 5560081 | NCBI WGS metagenome assembly JAABUW01 (sample SAMN10711882, study PRJNA513363) | rock metagenome | isolation source: Antarctica rocks | place: Antarctica: Victoria Land, Knobhead sud | reverse complement strand
CGTCTCGACGATCCCGCAAGTGAGGGACAGCTTTGATCGGCAGCTGAGGGCGCGAGTCTCGAGCTTGTATGCGTATCAGATCAAGATCTTATGACATGCATTCGTGTAAACTTGTCATACAGGTATCAACAATGAGGCACCGTCAAATGCTGGGGCTGGGTATCTCTCCTTCTGCCTCCCTTAGCCCCGATTCCCCGTTCCTAATCGAATCTTGAAGCTTGTTCCCCCGTCAGCCCAACCGTCGGGCGTCGGCATCTCGCCGTACCCAGCCACGCCATATCCGCCGGGGGTCGGAGCAGTCGGAGTAGTCCCTACTGGCGATGGACCTATCGCGTTGACGTTAAACATCGGACAATTGCGGTTGGCCTCTACATTGCTTCAGCATGATTTTCTCAGGCCCTCTATGCAGGCTCCACGAATGGAGACTGACTGGTATGACCGATGACGCCACATGCACCGCATCTGCGTCTCTGCATCGGGGGATCAGTCGCTTCCTGTTTACATCCAGAGGACGCACCCCGCTCTCAGCCGATTCATCGTCGAAGATCCCCTCTTTCTGCTTCGTGTACTTCTTCCGAGCCATACGACGCGCTTGGTTCTTCCTATACTTGTCGATCTCCTGCCGCAACCTGGTACGACACACGCAAGTCAGCGTCCATTGACTACCGGAAGGTCCAAAAGGGGCTTACGCTGCTTTCTTCAGATCGTCTTCTTCGGCATTTCCAGTCGGCTGCAACTGCTCCGCCTGCTGCTGATAATCCTGCATTTTGCGCTCTTCTACTCGCCGCAAATAACTCTGAATGACAACTGGATCTCGCACGACCTCGATCTGCGTCTTGCCTTTCACCTGCAAACCCCTTTCAGCCTTTCTCGGACCGATGAGCTAACGACGTACGATCCGCTTGATCCGCATGATCTTTCCCGCAGTAGCTTTACCCGTATATGTGCTGCCCTCATCCCCCGAGAAAGCGGATGGACTCGTTTCTCTCGGATACTCGGCATACGCGTTGACGGGCGTGGCGCCCATTGAATTTCCTCTCGAGTACGAACGTCGGCTTTCCGCGCGGGCGAAGCGGGGACCAAGGGCGGCGGTTGTGTTGACAGCACGATCATGGTCCTCGTCCCGGGGCAACAACTCGGGTGGCTTCGGGTTGCTGAGAGCTGCCCATTGAAGATCCCAGACTTTGCGCTTCTCTTCTTCGTAGATCCGGTTCTGCTCGCCGTTAGAGATTTTGACAGGGTTCCCATTCGCCTTGGCTTCCGCCTCGACTGCGTTCTATCAGCGGCGAAGCGTCAAGGAACTCACGTCTTCGGCCTTGTTCCGTCTCGCCCCTGCGCAAGAAGTACCCCTTCATGTTCCTCGTCAAAAAGCTGAAACCTTCGCCTCGTCCAGTGGGATCGCCTTCCCCATGCACCGCTATCCAAGCTTTCTGCGTCTCAGCCTTCTTGTAATTGCTCGTCGTACTCCAAACCGCCAATTGCTGCTCGACATCCAGCCCTTCAGCCTCGTCACCAAACTCCTCTTCTCCCTTGCCCTCGGCGGTTTTGGAGTATCCCGCGTCGTGGAGATGTCGAGCACCGACTTGCGTTGACTCGTACAACATCGCAGCTTCAGGAGTGACCAGATCGAGGACTTCTCGTCGATTGTTCGGGAACTTGTACTCCGGGTTGAGCATCCAGAAGCCCTGGTTGGGACCTTGCTGTCTTGCGTATAGCAGGAATTCCTACTCGCTGTAAGCGGAATCTTTGGACATCTGACACTGCTCACATTCCCCTTGACCTTCAGCCTCTGTCGCATCTGCAGCTCGGTCTGATCCGGGAAGTATTTCATCAACTTGGACATCTTGATTCGCTTCTGCTTCGACTTGGAGATGAGGATCCAAGCAACGATCATTAGGCGGAACTTGGCGGTGTTGGTGTTCTTCCGGGCGTGTGGACCTGAGATTTCGGACTCGTTTGGTACGGTTTGGCCGACGGTGTAGAGGTTGTTGATCGCGCGCAGGTGATATGAGCAATGACCATTGGTAGTTTGCCATGAAGTTCATCAGACATGACTCGTATTGTTTGATCAGCTTACCTGATGACCAGGAAGTCGGTGGTGGCGGGCTCGTGACGGAATATCGGAGCACGGAGGAGATTATTATGCAGTACTTGCGTGACGGCTCCGCGATCGACGTAGCCGGTGAGGAAAGGCTCCGCGTCGCCAGCGTTCAATATGGATGGTTGACCGAAGTCGAGCTTTTGCGCGAAATCAGCAATAGCCTACTTCTTTAGAAGCTGAAGTCACCTTTGGTACGTGCTCGTCCTTATCGTCCTTCTTCCGGTAGTAATTCACGATGGTTGTGCCCATGCCATACCCGCTCATCATTGGCGGGTACTCCTCCTTGATTGCGTCTTCAGTAACCGTACACCTCAGATTCGCGCGACTTACCGAAAACTCGAATAGCACGAACGGCCCCTTCTCCGCCATGGTCAGATCCTTGCTACTTCTGAACCGTTCTGACGGATCCACCATCATCGCCTTCTTTTTCGAGCTAACCGAGGCCGAGGGATTACTTTTCAGCTTGGAGAAGGTGATGGTGATCCCAACCGGGATTTGAATGGCCGGACGTCGCCAGGCTCGAGCTTCGCTCTTTGAAAGAGTCGTCTTGTACTGTTCCCATGTCAACATACGACAGCGAGACTGCGAGGAACTGACGAAGGGCATCTGAAGGTCTTTGGTGGGCTGGGAATGGAATACCTCGATGGCACCAAAGGTCTGACGGATGCGGAAACGCGACTCCCGGGTGTGCTCGTAGAGGTGGTCGTTCGACAAATTGTACGGGTCAAGATTGGACTTCGCGGCTGCCGGGTCTGTTGTAGTTTCGCCCAGGTCTCGGACCGCGCGCGGCTCCTCCTCATCATCGGCGAGGAGACCGGACGATACCCTCCTCGCATCCCAAATGACGTCCTTGATCCAGTCGCCGGTTTCTAGAAGTTCGTTATACGAAGCTAGGGGATCAGACTGTCGTTTAGGTTCCTTCACATCTCTTCAGGAACTGTCAGCGCGAATTCGCGTGAATCCAGCGGAGTAGGACTTGCAATGAGCACATCACGATGTCATTCTCCCAGTCCGCGAAATCGAGAGGCTTCCCGACGTCCCTATCCCCATCTACGTCCTCCAGTGATATCCCTTTTGGAGGTTCGGTCATAGCCATTCGCCTGACTTGCTTCGCGCCCTTGATCCACTCCGGCTCGAAGTACTTGCCAAGCGGAGTATCATACCGAGGCTGATGAGGCGACTGTACCTGAAGCGGTGCGAGGGAAGGTAGCAAGAAAGCTTTGTTGGGGGCAACAGAGAGGTCGGGGGCGACTTTGAGCTGATCTGAGGTGCTCATAAGCTATATGCAGAAACTCGAGGTCTCAGCTCACAAGTCTGCGTTCCCAATTTCCGTCTCTTCCGCCTGCTAGCCTCCCATCCCCTCCTCTGCTTCGGCGTCTCATAAAACACCTCCGTCATCCTCAACCTCCTCCCTATCTCAAACTCCGGCCAGACCTCCCTCACCCTATCCATCTCACCCGTCACCTTCTCCTGCACCTTCGCCTTTCCTATATCCCGCTGCATCTCCATAGCCCGACGATACCACCTCTCCTCCTCCGCTTTCGCTGCAGCTTGCTCCCTTTCCCTCGCTCGGACATCCTCCACATTCTCGATGGGTGACTCTGCATCTGAGATGTCGTCCTCATACCTATCTTCATCGGAGTTCGCATCGACATCTGCGAATGCGCTGGAGGAACGGCCGGACTTGGAGAAGAAGTTGGAAAAAGCGGCGGGGTCTATGCCGGATGAGGCGAGCACTCGATTCAAGCCAAAGGACGAGGAAGCTCCGAGGTCGTCCTCGTCGGCGTCCATGGCTGCTAGTCAGCTAAAGGATACATGAGGTGAGCAAGATAAGAGGAAAGATTAAGAGGGAGAGTGGGAACAGGATCGTCCGAATATTGGTTATTTAGGAAAGGCGCGCAAAGTGAAACTCGAGCAAGGGGGATGGTGGTTTCAGGTCACCTTTCGATCATGATGGTTCACTCGACATTGTATTGATATAGATAGTCACGATTCCCGCACGCTCATCAACGAGCCTCACGGTTCCTGTCGACCGCAACTCAGCTCGACGCTACGGTGCGATTCACCCCCCAACATAAAGCAACGCCCAACTTGAAGTCGAGCAAGATGGCCGACAATGACATCGACCTCATCTCGTCATCCGTGACTTTGCCCAATGGAATTGTGGTGCCCAACCGACTCGGAAAAGTACGTAAAATGCATTCTAATTGGTATTCGGTCTGTATGAACCACTCAGACCTCTTAGGCTGCCATGGAAGAAGGCATAGGCTACGCTGGTCTACCTACTCAAGATCACCACCGTCTGTATAAACGTTGGGCCGAAGGCGGCTGGGGAATCATCATCACCGGTAAGTCCAGTCATCTCTTTAAAGCGCTCCTGATCAGCCGACCGTCATCTTAGGCAATGTCCAGGTCGATCCTCGACATCTCGCTACACCGCACGACCTGACGATACCTTCCTCCTCATCCTCGACTGTCGAATCCTATCGAGACCTCCATGCTACTATGCTTGACGCCATTCCTCCATCAACTTCTAAGCCTCTTATCCTCATGCAAGTTTCCCATCCCGGTCTACAATCTTCATCATCCATCAACCTCTCTCGAGCACCTTGGGATCCTGCCATTGGACCCTGCTGCGCCCGACCAGATACCGGAGACTCGTTGATGGGATGGCTGGTGGGCCGAATGATTTGGCCTGTAAAGAGCCGGGCGGTCTCAGCGAACGATGAATGGCTGGGCATAGTGGAGCGGTTCGTCCGAGCTGCAATGATGGCGGAAGAAGCAGGATGGGGAGGAGTGCAACTTCACGCGGCGCATGGGTACCTCTTGGCGGAATATCTCTCGCCTCTGGTCAGTCGCGGGACGCTTTTGTGCGCTGACGCTTTGCAGACGAATCCGAAACCCATACCGCTGCCCCGCGTCCCCACCCAAATACCGCTCCGCCTTCACCTCCTCTACCTGATACTTACTGGCATTCACGCCGTCACGCGATCCGACTTCGTCAAAAGCGTCAAGGTGAACTGCTCCGACTTCGTCCAAGGCGGTGCGTCTTTCCCAACCTGCATTTTTCGGCTCCATACTGATGCAAACATAAGGGCTAGATGAGGAACAATCTGCTCAGTCGATCACGGAGATCGTTTCGTGGAAGCTGGTGGACATCCTAGAGATATCCGGTGGCAACTACTCGTCTCCTGGTTTGTCGATCAGGATCGTAGATTATCGATCACCTGACACAAATTAGCCTTTGCGACCCTTGAAAGCATCTCAATTCCCAGCTCAGCCCGCCAATCTCTCTTTGCCCGCTTTACCACTTCCCTACTTCCCGACCTTCCCTCACCGCCCAAGGGACCAGCGATCATGCTTACTGGCGGTCTGCATGATAGGAGTCTCATCGCGTCGTCTCTGCGCACCCGAGCTTGTGATCTGGTCGGTATCGGTCGACCGGCATGCGTGAACCCCACTTTGCCTAGGGACGTCATCCTTGATTGCGGCTTGCATGCGGATGAGACTAGACTGGGAGGGTACAGGATACGAGGAGCGGCGACGATGAGGTACATCATGGGAGGGGGGCGATCGACGGCAACCACTTCTAAGCCCGGCAAGCCAGTCGTGGCGAGCTACGCTGAGACTGAGAAGACTCCGCTCGTCTCAAAAGATGCGACCGAGGAGCAGAAGAGTACCGGTGTCCCGTTTGTCGGCGCGGGGGTCTCGACGTTATGGCATGAATGGCAGCTTTGTCGCATAGGGCGTGGCAAAGAGCCGGATATAGGGATGGACTGGTTGTGGGGTGGATTGATGGTGGAGGGGGTATGGTTCGGTATCTTTGGCGGCGGATCTTGGGGCTGGTGGACGAGCTGGAGAGGGAGAGGCTAAGGTTCGTAATATCTGATCCATCTAGACCATTCCCTGCACAGCATACCCATGGCAGATCGATTCTGTCCCATGCAGTTCTCTGCTCTATTCCAGCACCGCAAGAGTCCCACGTCCCATCTCCACGGCCCTCCCCGTGATCCTCGCCTTTGCACCATCAAGCGAACTCACCAGACCGCCTCCTCGCACGCTCAGCTGTCGTGCTTCGATCTCAAGCGTCTTGACGTCCTTGCCTTGTAAGAGAGACTTCGGGAAGCGAGACGAGACGGGTGAACCGAGGTAGTACCCCGTCAACACGGCGTGTGCAGCCCCGGTCTTCGCCCAATCAGTATCGAAGATACGGTTTGACCATTCAGGAACCAACCACCGAATCCTCATCCACACCCAGACCCGGGGCGAAAACCCGGGAATCAATCTTCAGCTTCCCATCGTGTTCACCCGACCTCATCTGAGTGACGATGATCAAGCCTTCACTCAATCCCATCTACCCCATCAACAACGACTTCACGTACACGCTACCCACAAGTGCTTTGGTATCGAATTCCAACTTCACCAGATCCACGTCAGACTTGAGCTCAAAGATGATCGATCCAGACCCCCATCGGAAGGGCGTGACTTGTACAACGTCCCCCTTCTCAACGCCACTAGCCGAGCAGAATGTGGATAGGATCTTCTCGTCGGAAGATGAGGCTTCGAGTAGGTTGATTGGGAGTGTGATTGTGATTTCCTCGCCGGACCTCTCGGCGATGAGCTGTCCGGAAAGCGTTTGGAATAGCAGTGTGGAGAATTTTGGGTTGAGAGAGAGGAGGACACAGGAGGCTGCGAGTGTCGCATGGCCACATAATTCCACTTCCTATATCCCCCACTTTCAGTCGGAACAGTACCAAGTGCGGACAGAGGACCAACCACTTCAGGCGTGAACCACCTTAACGACCATTCCCCCTCACCAAGTGGGTACACAAAGGCAGTCTCGGCGAAGTTGAAGTCCCGCGCGACGAGGAGCATGTACACGTCATCTTTGGCCTTTGGGTGACTTGCAGAGGGGAAGACGACGACGCCGGCTTGGTTGCCCGAGTGAGGGGAGGAGGGAAGGACGAAAGCGTTGATCAGGTGGAAGGGGAGGGCGGGGGATGACATGATGCCGAGGTTAGATGATAGAGATCTTTCATGAAAGTCGGATCCGATGAATATTCCGACACAATAATAGATGATCCTGGCTACGTGACCGGGAGCCCGGAGCTATCTTTGAGGTGTCCACATAGGACCGAGACATGAAAACATACAGAGCTAGTGCAATTCCTGACGTTTCATCGTCCATACCTCTGGAATGCCTCAGCGAAATTCTGAAACCAGTAGGATTTCCCATGACGTGGCAGCTGATTGCGCTCTTTCGGGCTGAGGCCGTTGTGGCGCTTATTCAGGCCGTATCTAGAGAGTTTCGGATCCGAGAGTCAGATCTACACGCCGAACAATCGCTTTTGCCCCTGCGTCCTTCCTCTCTCACTTCGTGCTCTCTTTCAGAAGATTTCCAACTGTCGGTAAGTGTCGTACTCAGCTATCAGGACCGTTTTGACAGGTGGCTCTCGCGTCGTTTCTCTCCTCGTCGTAAATAGCTTTGATCACGCGTCATCCAACCCCAAGCCAGTCGCCATGTCTGAGTATGAGAACATCGTCATCATTGGAGGTACAGCTTTCCCCTTCATCAATCTACGACCTTCTGATGAGCTCCCCAGCTTCTTGTGCTGGGACTCAGCTTGCCAATCAACTGGTCCCAAATCTCCCCGGAACCCACCGGATCCTCCTGATTGATGCGCTCGGCTTTTCCTTCTACACCCTAGCATCGCTACGCGCCGCCGTCGTTCCTGGTAAGATCCCCACCCTCGTGCATAAAGGCCCCGAGCTGATGAAGAGTTTCAGGATGGGAGAAACGGGTTACCGTTCCGCTGAAGAAGGAGCATGTGTTTGCGGCGGGTTCAGCACACGAATTGATCGCGCCGAATAAGGTCGTCGAGCTAAAGGGGTCTTCGGTCGTCCTGGAGAAGCCATTCGAGGGGTCCACCGAGATCCCGTTCTTCGTGAGTCACTTTGCACCATCTTTCAGCCAGGTGCTGACCTAATGGCTGTCGCAGAAATGCATCATCGCAACTGGAGCTCAGCAGCCTTCGCCTATGCGCCCCCAGCCAGATACGACCGAGGATGAATACCGGCAGACGCTTGTGAAGTATCAGCAGGAGATTGGGAAGGCGAGCAAGGTCGTCATCGTCGGTGCCGGTTCTGTCGGGTTGGAAGTCGCGGGTGTATGTCTTTCTCTTCTGGTCAATGATGCTGGATGCTGAAATGAGGTTTAGGAAATCCGCGCAAAACACGCCGACACGTCCATCACTATCGTTCACAGCCTTCCGCAGGTACTCAACCCCACCGCGAACCCGCCCGGTCTCAACGATGTCAAGGCCAGCTGGTCATCCCCTCCGACCGCGCCGAAACTTTCTATTGCGTTGGAAAAGGAGCTGAACGCGCTGGATATCAATCTCATCACTGGCGACAAGGTCAACATCCCTGCCTCCGGTGGTGGTCCGGGCGATTGGGATGGGTCATTTGGGATGCAGTCGAGCATGAAGAGTGTGGGACTGGAGAGCGGGAAGAAGATCGAGGCGGACTTCGTTTTCGTCAGTGTTGGCAACAGCCCGAACACGAGTCTCGTCGAGAAGCTGGACAAGGGAGCGATCTCGGGCGGCTTGATTGCGGTCGACGAGTATCTGCGCGTGAGCCGAAGCTGCACTTTAACCCGTATCGGAGCTGAACAATGCATCAGGTCACTTCCACCACTGCGTCGTCTCCGTTGATCGGCAAATACTATGCCATCGGTGACTGCTGTTCCACGCCGGGATGGAAGAACTGGCAGGGCGCTGTTACAGACGGTACCGCAAGTGCCGTCAAGTGAGTCGTTCATGCCATCTCTGCTTGCAGTAAAGACTAAAGCGCCAATTACCAGCGTTCTCGCCGAGATCAAGAATACGCCTATTAAAGCCTACAAGCGGCCCTTGCCCATTGCCAACGTACGTCCCCTCTCTACTGCCCCACAACATGTTGCTGACAGAAGTATAGTTTATCCCGCTTGGTCCGAACAATGGGCAAGGTACCTTGAGCCTACCATACCTCGGTCAGGTGATGGTCCCGAAATTCTTGGTGAAGTCGGCCAAAGCACAGAAGCTCCTCGTCGAGGATCTATTCTTTGCGAGGTATCAGGGATCCGAGAAACTTCAGGCGCCGCCAGCCCCAGCGTAGCGCGGTATCGCATGGTAGAGGCAGGCCTTGGCCCAGGTGCATTTGTAGAGGAATCGTCCGTCATTCGTTTGTCATCATACTTGCTGTATGCATGAGCTCGTTCATCCTGACAAGCTAGGGAGTACGAAGGCTTGGTTCAGCAGTCTGAATTCTCGGCGTCTCGATCAATAATCTTACATAATCCGACGATCTCGGATCCGGTTGGCCCTCGGATCGGCGCCATGCTCTAATCATCCAAAACCCAATCCCCTTTTGTGGCTAAGAACGATTTCTCATCCTTCCGCCTTTTGGTGACTCATCAACACATTGATCAACGCGTCGGACATGCATCTGTCAAGCCTGACGAAGTGGCAAAGAACCTCTTACGGATCATACCTTTCTGATTCTTCTCAGCCGCAATGTCCGAATTCCAGAACATCATTATCATCGGCGGTCCGTCCTCCCTTGATTCACACGAGTTTCGAGCTGACTCGTCATAGCCTCCATCGCCGGTACACAGCTGGCCAACGCCCCCGTGCCGATCATACCTGGGACACATCGGATCCTCCTCATCGACGCGCTGGATTTCGCCTTCTGGCCACCAGGATCCGTCCGTGCTGCTACTGTCTCAGGTACGTCCACTCCCTTTATCCGTCGACCTGAATATGACTGATGAGTCGCCTAGGATGGGAGAAATGTATGACCGGCCCCCTCCGAACCTCAATCATGTTCCCAGCCAACTCGGCACACACGGTCATCGCACCTAACAAGGTCGTTGAGCTCCGATCGAGTTCTGTAGTGCTGGAGAAGCCTTTCGAAGGGTCCACGACGGTTGCCTTCTTCGTAAGCCCGATCTTCCACTCCGGGGTGAGTATGGGTTCTGACAGGGCCCCAGAAATGTATCCTCGCTACTGGAGCGCTGAGCCTTCCCCGATGCGGCCAGCCCCTGGATCTACGGAGAAGGAGTACCTCAATGCTCTGAAGAAGCAGCAGAGCGATATCAGTCGCTCGGAGAGTGTGCTTATCGTCGGTGCTGGTGCGGTCGGGCTGGAGTTCTCTGGGGTGAGTCCTGACTACACCTATAATGCCCTATCAAGGGTCAATAATCTATCTTGAGTCGACACTGACGAGTCTGTGCAGGAGATTCGCCACGCATACCCCGAGAAACCACTCACCATCGTCCACAACCTCCCCCACGTCCTCAACCCGACCTCCAAAACTCCCGATCCCACAGGCGGACACTTCAGCTACTCCTCCCCACCCACCGCGATGAAGCTGTCCAACAACCTCGAGTCCGAGCTCAAGGCGCTGGATGTCAAGCTCATCCTTAATGACCGCGTTGAGGTCCCCACCTCCTCGACGGGACCAAAAGAGTGGGACGGCTCGTTTGGCCTTCAGACGGGCCCGAAGACAGTCAGTCTCAAAATCTGGGAAGAAGGTCGAGGCGGATTACGTGTTCATTGCGGGTGGGAACAAGCCGAACGTCTCGCTTGTCGAGAAGGCGGACCCCGGGGCGATCGCGGCTGGTCTCATTGCCGTCGACGAGTATCTCCGGGTGAGTCGTGGCATCCAGGTAGTGGGACGCTCCAATTCCCGTTGATCGGCACGGTCACCACTCCGCGATTCATGGTCAAGTCCGTCAAGGGACAGAAACTGTTCACCGATCAGCTGTTCTACGGTCGGTTCAAGGGGGCGGAGAAGTTTGAGGGGCACCCGATCCCCGCGATCGCGGCTTAAGCTTGAGTTGGAGAGAAGCTTGGCTGGGAGTTAGACTCAGTGATAGCAGCATCGATAGGAGGGGTTTGGTGGTCGCGCGCGATAATATCTGTATGCATCATCTCTTTCTGAAGTCGTCGAAGCGTCTACTCGCCTTTGATATACTTGACCGCCTTGTCCCTGAAGTTACCCTTCCTGCCGCCTGGAGTTGGTCTTCAGTTGCAGCGCGCTGAGCCAAAACTGCGATCATACATGAATATCAGCTCATCAAAAGGAACGAATGGCGGTTTGTCGGCATACCTCTGCTATGAGTGCATTCACATCAAGCACTTGGAAGCCAGTGGCAACGATACGGTCCATGATGGCCTCGCGCTTGCTCGCCGCCCAAGACCCGTTGATGGGCGAGGTCGTCGCCTTGGGCTTCTTCTCGTCTGACTTGGGAGTCTTTGGGGTGGTCTTGGCCTTCTTCGACAGCGGAGAAGTCGTGGTGGGCTCGTTGATGGATGGTGAAGTATGGGGCGTCAGGGGTGGAGAGACTGACGAGACGTGTTCGCGCTTCGTAATGATGTTGAAGGAGGATCGTAAGCTAGTGATCAAGGCAACACGTCGAGGGCCTCAGACGAAACTGTCGTGGGACCGAATTTGTGTTTCAGTGTAGCTGCTGAAGATTTTGATCAGTGAGGACGAAGCAATATGAGAGGACGAAGGGACGAGAAGGAATATGATTAGATGCGTCGTCAGGTGACGAGGAAGGATCGGCGCTATGCGGGAAGCGAGTGGTGATGGTTGTCAAGGAACGGCTTGATGACGGAGCGGGATCGGATGGCCTGCCCTGCGCGTTGCGTTGATGTCATATAGCTTGAAGATCTCCAGATGGGTAAGCTGCTGGCGCTCAGCTGGCAGATGGGGTCAGGTGAGTCAAGGACATCCGTGCAGTCGGTTGAGTCCCCTGACATAGGGAAGACACCTGCGAGAGGGATTCTCCTGTATTTATTGTACAGATTCGACTTTGGAGACATCGTTTGGCCTCGAGGAGTTCGTTCCCTCAGGATCGAGGCGATGCAGATCATGGGGTTGGGAGAGCAAAAGACAATCGCTTCGAACATCGGGAGCGAAGATCAAAACAGAGCTACGGCTACATGATATTTTGGCCACGTGAATATGCTCCCGCTTGGTCTGCCGTTTGCCGCTCGCCATCTAAGACGGCCGCAATTTACATCATCAACCACTTCTGTGACGGCTTCTGCTTCCTTCAAACGTCTGCATGCAGTGGAGGCTACTCAGTAAGGATAGCTAGTTGTCCTTGTTCTGCCCTCGGTATCCTTACGCCTGAGGAGAAGACCTATCCACCATGCTTCGTCGCGTCTCTCGCCTCACCCGGACACCTCTCATTCACCCATCCCGACCTCACATCTCCACTCGTCTACCTCTCACTGTTCCATCACGAAATGTCCACCTTCAAACCCGAGCGATCTCATTCTCGACTATACCCCGGATGATGGCGAGGGCGTTTAGGGTGCCTCTTTACGGTGCTGCTATCGGAGCTGGTGGTTTGGGATATGCCAACTACAAGCTGGAAGGTGTGACGTTCCCATGGTTCTGATCAGACTCGCTGATGCGAAATTAGGTGTTCGAACCGCAACGTCCGATCTCGTTACAAGTATATCGGACAAGGTGTCGTCTGCGTACGATGCTACTTCCACTTCACTCTCGTCCACCATGTCGACCGCCTCCTACCTCTCGGCCGAGCTGTCGGAGCGATTATCTGCCTCGCTCTCGGATACAGCTGCAGCTTTACAGGATTCGGCGGATAATCTTGGTCGGGGTACGAAAGACTGGTGGGAGGCGGTCAAGGTGCAGTTGCCTGACTGGACCTTGCCGAGGAAACGGACTCCAGGCGGTGAAGGAGGACACGCAGGATCTGGAGAGACGGAGCAGAAATGGCGGCCAGGAGAAGGTCCTGGTCAGCCGTCTGGCCGTGGCGGGGGAGAAGCGCTCTTGGGTCTAGTTGGAGCCGCTGCGGTGTCGAAAGCGCAAGCGCACGAGGAACGGGAACGACCGGCGGTATCCGACCCATTCTCGACGGGAGGAGACGAGCATCAGCTACTCCAGCTTACTCGGAAGCTGATCGAGATCCGCTCGGTCTTGCTCAGCGTCGACCAGAGTGATGCGCTCAAGCTTCCTTCCATTGTCGTGATTGGAAGTCAGAGTTCAGGGAAGAGCAGTGTGCTCGAAGCCATCGTGGGACATGAGTTCCTCCCAAAGTGAGTCGTCATGGCGAGATCAGGTGCTAACGGAATCAGGGGCGACAATATGGTCACACGGCGTCCTATCGAGCTCACCCTCATCCACACCCCTCCCAACGCCGCTTCATCCTCTACCACCCCAGCTGAGTACGGCACCTTCCCCGGCATGCCGCATCTTGGCAAGATCACTTCCTTCGCGACCATCCGGAAAACGCTCACCGATCTCAACCTCTCCGTACCCGCAGAGATGGCGGTATCAGACGACCCGATTCACCTGCACATCCACTCTCCACACGTTCCGGACCTGACCCTCATTGATTTGCCGGGGTACATTCAGCTATCGTCGCTGGATCAACCTGAGGCGTTGAAGGAGAACATCATGTCTTTATGCGATAGGTATATCCGCGAACCCAACATCATCCTCGCTGTCTGCGCCGCGGACGTGGATCTAGCGAACTCGCCGGCACTGCGGTCAAGTCGACGGGTCGACCCTTTAGGCACTCGAACAATCGGGGTGGTGACCAAGATGGACTTGGTGAAGCCGGAAGTCGGGGCTCAGATCATCAGTGGCGACCGATATCCCCTGCATCTTGGCTACGTCGGTGTCGTCTGCAAAGCTCCTCCAACAGGAGGCGCGACTGGAGTGTTCAGGTCAATTCGGGGAGATCAGGAGAGCCCAAATGTCACCGGGGCCGTGCTCAAGCGGGAAGAAGAGTTCTTCGGCGGGGAAAATTCGAAGCACTTTGGCGGAAAAAGTCGGCTGGGAGGGGAAGGACGAATCATGGTTGGCACGGATACTTTGCGGCGGCGACTCATGGACGTGCTCGAGACCAGCATGGCGGCGAGTTTGCATGGGATCACCAATGCTGTACAGCTCGAGCTTGAGGAGGCGAGCTATCAGTTCAAGGTAGGTTCGGGCTCGTGGAACACCGCTGATGCCAGGTGCAATATAATGACCGGCGGATCACTTCCGAGTCATACGTCGCAGAAACCGTCGACGCGCTGAAAGCTCGGTTCAAGGATTATACGTCGCAATTCACCAAACCCGCCGTTCGGTCCAAACTGAAAGCAATGCTCGACGAGAAGCTCATGGACATCCTCGAGCAGCTGTACTGGACGGATCCACGGACGGCGGAGCTCTCTAAACTCGCCGAAGATCGGAAAATGACAAGCGAGGAGCTAGACCCGTACTGGAAATACAAGCTCGAGACAGCTTCATCTCTTCTCACCAAGTCTGGTGTCGGGCGAGACTCGACCTCCCTCGTTGCGGACGGATTACGTGGTCTCATTGATAATATCGCGACCGGCGAACCTTTCACCTTCCACCCCTCTGCCGCCGAGCGGATCGTCGAGTTCTCACATGCGATCCTACGGGAACGGATGGGTCTCACTGCGGATCAGGTCGAGAATTGCATCAAGCCGTACAAATATGAGGTTGAAGTGGATGACCGGGAATGGGCCATAGGAAGGGACAAGGCGGAGATCAAGTTTGGCGAAGAGATGGTTCGATGTGATTATAAGCTCGCCGAGATCCGATCACGTGTCGGTGGAGGACGGAGGTTGAATGGGTTGATGCGGCATGTGAATGATCTGGAGAAGTGGGACGAGGAGCGACGACGGCGGCGAGTGTCTGCACCTGCAGTCGAAGGAGAAGAGATGAGGGAAGAGGGAGCTCCCGTACTTGATGCATACAAGTACTCGCCAGCGCAGATCATTGATGGTGAGTGCAAGACGCTGGGGAAGAGCTGACGACAGGTCGACATGCTCTGCTATTATCGAACCGCCTGAGCCTGCTCAAAGCACGACAACAAGCGCTGAAGTCGCGGCGGTGTAAGCAAGGACCGGATCAGAGCGCCTTTTGCCCGGAGGCTTTCCTAAGTGTGGTCGCGGACAAGCTGGCGTACACAAGTACGATGTTCATCAATATCGAGCTGCTAGAGCAGTTCTTCTACCAGGTATGAAAATCTTCTTCTCATCTGTCCAGCTGACTTTTCGCAGTTTCCTCGAGAAATCGATTCTCGGATACTGTACGATTTGGATGTGAGTCTTCCTTGCTGATGCAGGACAGAGCTGACGGGTAGTAGCGAGACGAGATCGCCAAGTTCGCGCGAGAGAACCCAAAGATCCGACATCATCTCGACTTGCAAGATCGGAAAGACAAGTTGGAGCAAGTCAGTAGCTGCATCGTGTCTCAGCTGTCATGCTGTCGGTCAAGTACGGCTCTGACTTCGGCGCAGGTCATGCGGTCACTGCAAGGTCTGGTGAATTTGCAGAGCGAAGGTTCGGGCGTTCAGCAGGGTCGGAGAAAGGATGCGGGTCTGTTCACGAAATTCTTCTGATTTTGGGTATCGGGCAGATTGTATGTAACGCCACTCGTGGAGATTGTACTTAACGTCACCATACTCCTGATGTGCTCGAGGTGACGAAGGCAGCTGATGTCTCATGGAACCATGCTAATCGTCTTCGTCGAAGGCTGAAAGGGGGTCTTCTCGACCGCGTTGATTCGTGACTTCTGATTCAGCGAAGCGATCCTTCTCTGCATCTTCTATCCGCTTGTTGGCTGCTACTTCGCCGAAATCACTGGCCGTGAATGGCTTCTAGTCGGTCGAAAGCACGCGACGACCTCCGCCGCGACAGGATAGTGCCGGACAGTTTCGGAACCCAACGCGCAAGCACCCAGACGGATCCGTCGAACCACCAGGCCCCGTCAGGCGATGGCGGCGACCATCCTGCAGGCACTCAGTCCGGGGGACAACGGCTTTAACCCGGGAACCACCAAGTGCACGGGAACCGCCTCGACCCACCAAGGTCGTTGAGATGCGAGGTGGCGACATACGGGCGACGCGGAGAAGTTTGTGACCGAGCCGGCGAACTTTGAAAAAATCCATGAACAAAGAACTCGCTCTAACCGATGAAAAGCCCGGGCCAATTGACTGAACCAAGAGAGATTGCTAGCCCTTGATCTTTCTGAGAGGACATTCGGGGCTCACAACCCCCACGGCCTGCACCGAACCTTCCCTTGTTTGGAGCGCCTTGCTTGTTAGCGCTTGCCAAGCTATCGCTTGGAGGGCGGCTCTGAGGAATTCTTTGCCAGACGTGTTGACAAAGTCTTTTTCAGAGTCCTCCGAGAAATATGGTGATCGCGTGCGTTCTGCACCGAAGCGACCTCTTCTGGTATCTATACTCGCTCCTGGTTGCCAATTTGCCGGAGCTATTAGTGTCGAAGGGCATCTGATCTGTCGAAGCCACTGGCATCGAAGCCATCCTAGATACTCCTTTTGCTGTTACTTCGTACGCGATAGAACAGTCTTTCGGCGAATCCTTTGAGTGTCGCAGAACCGGCACCTTACACAGGATTCTAAGGAGTGACGCCGTCTGAAGACTGGCACCTCCTGGCAATATCCTCCTCTTCCGACATCTTGGCAGAATCATCTCCTCAATCACGCAATCACTTACTCAGCACTGTACAAAATTCGTGACGAGAATTTAAGCGTGGCTATCGATATTACCACTTTTTCAGCAGACGAAGACTGCGATCGAGTACTCGCAGAAGACGATCTGGAGAGCCAGCGGAATGTGGAAGACATTGCCGCAAACTTTGGGACGAATCGTGACACGCCTCGCAATACAGCATCCAGCTTGCTAATGAGTACATTTGGGGTTTGAGAAACTTTCCGAAGTCCGCGCGGGATCATCTCTTGTTTTGGGCGTCTCCCTCGTCATGACTTGTCGCGAGGGGCGCTCTGATGGATTCCTTGTTCGTCCGGACATGTCATCATGTCTTCTTCCAGGGTCGGCGAGCATTTTTGAGATCGCATCCGGTACTGGACTACTAAATCATCGGACCGACTTCATTCCACCACATCGCTTTGCCTTTGTAGGCTTCTCAATGACCCAAGCAATGTCTTTCACCGACTTCGCCTCCTTCTCTTGGTTCTTAATCCGACGAAGCCACCGGGCTCGATGGGCTTCTGACTCGTCGAGGCTTTGACTGACGCTCCTTTTGCCGAACACACGCCGAAGTCGTCCAATGGTTTCCCTGAATCATCCTGGCGAGAGCCCCGGGCGACAGCCGTTCCACACTAGCTAAGAGGCGGAGAAAGGAAAGAAGCACTTTCCTGAAGACGCGCGCCTTCTTGCGAGTTATCTTCTACTGCTTGCCATTCTCAACTTCTTGGACCGTGGCAGAAGACTCTACCGAGCCCCTCCTTTTATTGCCGAGCTCCTGTCAGCGTATAAAGGATTCAACGAAGGCGACGATGTCTGTATACATATCACGACTGACCACCTTTGGCAATTTCTTCTCTTCCAACATTTTCACATTCCATCCCCTCATTTACTGAATCACTCAAGCAGCACTATGCCCAGCAGAGACGAGCGTGCTATGATGGAATCCCTCGGGGACGACACTCGCAGATCCATCCACGCGTCATCTGGATTGGGTGATTCGTGAGCAAACGGAAGACAGGTCCGGGGAAGGAGCTTTCCAAGCAAGCGGAAGAGATGTCAGCACCCTTCTGTCACAAATTCGGGCCGTCAAAGTCGTGCAATCCCGGATCTCGCGAGGTCGGCACGGGTAGAGACCCGTTGAAACGCCAGAACACGTCCGGCGGCAGCAATGGTGCACGCCCTTCATACGAAGACAACGATACCAGTCATGGGGACCAAGGGTCGAGCAGGACGGCTGCTGGAGACCACTCCAGCCACACAGGCAAGAGGTAAAGAGTCGACTGACGTCTGACACGAAGTAGGAGTACATCTGGAGGTGTGAAATCTCTCACTCACTGACGGAAAGTTCTAATAAATCATTCCAACACAAGCGATCGCAATCCTTGCTGATGAGAAGATGACGGGCGCTATAAAGGCTCCGTGGAAGGCTGCACTACATGGGGCTTCTACGCAAGTCTTCCTCGCTCGACTTCATCTAAGCTATCGCTCTTGAAAGGCCACTCCTGCGTATCCTTCCCTCCGGGACGACCTTTTCTAAGTGAAGTAAAGCTGATGGCATATCGATTCCCTGCTTCTCTCTGCCCTACCAGAACTTCTCATGTGGCTCGCATAGATTCGTAACAGTTGTCAAGGGCGCTCGTTTCGATATCAATGCGCCGACTCTTGCGTGCTTCTCTGTGCATGACCTGGGCAAGATGATGGCGCATGATAAAACCTCCTCTCACTGAGTCAGGAGACGACCGAACGAACACACTGCATTCGACGAGGATCTTCGAGCGATGCCTCCTTTGGATGAGCCATCGAGATTCCGTCAAGCCGTCAAAGGATCAGATTGGGGGAAGGCTCCGTGCAGACGTATAGACCGATACGTACTGAGATTTGTCTCCTCTCCAAACAATTTTGCCATTCGTTACACCATTCACTTACCACACACTCAGCACTATATCAAAGTCGTCATACAGTTTTGATCATGAATCCGAAACAAGAGGAACAGCGAGTCCGACTCTTGAATCTCTTGCTCCTCGAGGAAACGCAAGTGTGGCGCCAGCACGTCTGCTGACTCGACGAATGTCATATCCAGTCTCCAGTCGCCGACTTTCCGGGACAGGTCTCCCAGGCTCAGTACTCGTGCTTCGTAGTCATCAAGTCGGGTAAAGCCAGGGCCAGTCGATGGGTCGATAACCTCTCATAGGAAATGATCACAAGGGATTTTGGGGGCGATGTCGACCCACCACAGCCGGACGATATCGGATCTGAGGACGAGGGGAACCCGTCAAGCTACTAGGGGCCGCCCGGCAACGGTGGCAGCCATGCCATAGGCAACTCATTCGGTGGCAACGCCAACCATCAGTAGGGATCCAACGACCAGGGAACCCACAATCCGGTGATCTGCAATCCGGTAACCTACAATCCGGGAACCTACAATCAGGGAACCTACAGTCAGGGAACCACAATCAGAGACCCAACAACCGTCGACCTTACAATTCGGACCCATCCAACCCGAGACACAACTGTTGGAGGCCTGAGGGTTGAGATTGACCAAGCTCACTGACATGCGGGTAGGGAGAGATGGCTGACGCGGATAGGATGTACACAAGTAGCTATACTGGGTTTGTAACGGGTGCAAGGATAAAAAATTCGTAGAAGCTGACTCAGAGTTCTTATCACTCACACTTCACATCAACGAAACCAATCGCTCCGGCTGATATCACTGATCTAGACATATCAGATACTGACGCCTCCAAGAAGGCTTTGCTGACCAAGACATCTCTTGGAAAGCCTTCTTTGCTTGTCGTTTGCGAAAATTGTCGCGCTGGTCGGCCGCCTGGAAGCTGCTTTGCTCTTATCGACTTCTCGTGATTGAATCTGGGCTTGATCTTTTCCGTGCTTCTGCTATTACTCTTCTCAGAAACGCCCGCACTCCCCGGTGACCATCGACGACGGGTCCACTCTGAAGAGGTCAAGGACTGCCCGTACGGATCACAATCCGGTCAGGAGTACCTGAGGTATACGCGAGCATCCAGAGGTGAGCCAGCAAGGGTGTGGCGGTCGCGAAAGGGGATGAGATGGAAGAATCGACTAGGCAGTAGTGTGATGCATAAATACAAACTTGTTTGAGGCTGGTCAGTCGACGAGACTCCTTCAGTGATCATTCGCCACCGAGACATTGGCGTCTTCCGATATGACGAGTGTGGCGTCTTGTACGCAGCAAGGTAATCTGACTTCCAGCTGAGAGACTTCAAAGACCGTCTAAGGGTCATAAGGTGACATTTGACACTTCTTTCTCAAGACGCTTGGCCTGAGACGACGATAGTCGTGTTCTTGCGAAGGTTTTGCGCTGCGTAGCTCGCCGCTTGGAACGATGTCAATAATCGTCCTGCTTCCTTCACGCAGAAGGGAGTAGGCGCGACATTGAACTCCTATGACTGACCATAACGAGCAGTCAAGCGTGTGAAGATCTGTCGAAAGTCTCTGCACGTCCTCCCAGCATCGACTTGCGTCGTGGTAAATAGGTTCAAGCGAACCGCAGCACGTAGAAGCGACTAATACTGCTTTCTGTGAAAGCTTACCTATTACATCTACTTATGTTCTTCTTTGATTCGGTCATCCAACTACTGATCATTACCCTAATCTGACATTCTGATCAGCACTAAGGACAAACCCACGAGACCGCGGAGGACCCGAGAGTAGCTTTCAAGCGGAATAGCGTCAATCCCCCCGGTGCATATTCACCGCTTACTTGGCACAGGTCCCTATTGTTGGTTTCAGTCTCAGACATGGGCGCCTCTGTCGGAGGGGGTCCACGTCCCGTCCGACAAAACAACCGTACTAGGGGGGAGAAGGTCACGACTGACAGGTTTCCCACCCATGGCAAGATGTCCTCTACCGATGCCACCGAAAGTGAGTCATCTCGAGCGGGAAGGAGCTGTAGATGTATGAGGACCTCAATCTGAGTTGGTAGTCAGTACAGCCGAAAGATGGATGAAATTGCATTCTGCGTAGATTCACTCAGTTTTGGTCAATACCATCGCCACATGCGCACGGACTGAATTCAAATACTTTCCCACCACTACCGAGTCGTGACAAGGCCGTGGACTTCCTTTCATCCCTTTCTTCCATCACACAAGGGGTTCTCGCAGCGGAAAGAGGAGTCCACTCAGCCCGGACTATTAACTGTTTCACTACCAAACACTTACATTTCGTCCCTATCACCTTCATCGAACTGACCACACCCATCTTTGATTTCAAGTGCGCCGCATCTCCGATATCTCCCGCATGTCTTTTGGGGATCTTTACTGGTAAGTCCACGCACAAAGGACTGAATACTGCTGTTTCCATGCAGGATGGACGAATCCAAACATTTCGTGTATGGCAGATCGGAGGACACGGTCAACAGCGACCAATCCAAATGGATCCCAGATACCAAGTCGACTCCAAGCTCGAGACACCGGTATCGGGGAAGGGGTACTGGGTATGCCGATGATGACTACGGGAACTCCTATGGCCAGTTTGGGGTGAACCTCTTCGACTTTAGAAAGGCATCACAGGGAAGTGGATTGGGGTGGTACAGGCCAGAGGTGGGAGGACAGGCAGCAGAGATGAAGAGGCAGAGCGAGGACAGGGGAAGGCAGGCCGCGGAATGGGGAGGAAGATGAGCAGCCAAGGGGCGGAAACGAGCAGGCAAGGTGCAGAAATGGGGAGGGAGATGAGCTCGCAAGGCGCGGAAACGGTCAGGCAAGGTGCAGAAAAGGGGAGGGAGATGAGCAGGCAAGGCGCGGAAATGAGGCGTGAGATGAGGAGGCAGGAGAGGAAGACGCGGAGTGAGACAAGGATGCAGGACGCGAAGATGCGGAGTGAGATCAGGAGGCAGGATGCTGAGATGGTGAGGCAAGATTCCTTCATGGCCCAGCAGGACGATACGATGAAAGGCTCCATCGCGGAAATCACGAGGCATGACGCAGGAAATGCGACGCAGAGCGCAAAGCAGAAGGCATGACACGGAAATGGCATGTCCTGATGCCGAGATGGACAGGTATGACAGAACGACGGGATCCAACGAGAGGTCATCACAGGCAGACAGGACGGCTGGGAAGGGGAGTTTAGAATCGTGGCTGGGGCTTCTTGCTGCAACAGGGTCCGGATTCATCACCATCGGGAATTACGCGAGTCCGACGGAACAGTTCAGCAACAAGACGTTCTATCCACCGTCGTCTGGCACCAACTTCAGCAACAAGACGTTTCATCAGCCGTCGTATAGCACCATGGGCGCTAAAGAGAAACTCCGAGCCGAGCAAGCCGCTTCTTCAACCGCCACGGGAGCGAAGACCTCAAACGGTGAGATGAAGGCCGAGAAGAGTACTCGGGACAATCCGTCAACCACTACAAGGGGCAGGACAACCAATGGGAGCAAGGACAAAGAGAGCAAGGACAAAGAGAGCAAGGACAAAGAGAGCAAGGACAAAGAGAGCAAGGACAAAGAGAGCAAGGACAAAGAGAGCAAGGACAAAGAGAGCAAGGACAATGAGAGCAAGGACAATGAGAGCGAGGACAACCGGAGCGAGGCAAATCAAGAGGATCATGACGACGCTGGGTCCATCACCGTCGTCGACGACAGTCAGACGGACCTCGAACACGCGGAAGACCCCTCAGTATCGTCATACAAGGCACCGTACGTCAGCGAGGACTTGTCAGACTTCAGCAAAACTCTTGCAGACATCGAACAGAGATCTGCCGGCTCTCCCTCGAAGGTCCATTCGGCCAACAAGGAGGCTTGATTTCAATCTCTCGTGGTTTACATGTACATGTTGACGGGTGAGACTTGTCATTGTAGATAGGATGTGGTATCCTGAAAGATGCATGAGTAATGAGACGGCTGTGCTGCGTGTACCATGTGACAGACACTCATGGTTCCCCAGGTCCTCCGTCCTTCCATCCTCTCTCGACTCCTTCGGTCTGTCTCCGCTTCAACCACTCGAATACCACACTGACCCTATCAGCTTGGATCCGACGCCGTCAGTGGTCGTGGCTCACCTGAAGTCTTTCCCCGCCCACTCGCCGCCATCCTCCTTGCATACCGCATCGTACACGCTTTCCGCGGCCCAGCTCAGCGGTGTAGGTAGGTCATGGACGTGCGCTGCATGCAAGGCCAAGCCAATATCCTGCTTCCTCGCTCAGCGTATGTCCCCCTCCTGTCAGTCATTCTTACCTTGAGCATGAGTCTGCTCTGGAATCCGCCGGAGTAGTTTCGTGATCCAGGACTGTTGGCCACTTCAGGTAAGGGCGAATTGATGCGGGATGACCATGACTGGCCTGACACGATTAGCTTGACTGCTCTGGAGACCCGTTGAATAGGCAAGCTGACTCACCGGAGGCGGTGTTGATGACATTGTGTAGGAGTAAGGGATCGATACCGAGTGATCCACCCAGTGCTAAGCCCTCGGCGAGCGCAATCTGGTTGATTGCCAGTATCATACTATTCGTATCAGCCGAAATCCTCCCCGAGCATTCCTCATCTCGAGGACTCACTTGTTGCACACCTTCACGCCGACACCTGTCCCGTTCTTACCGCATTCAATGACACCACCTTCCCGGGCCATCCGTTCTAGCAGCGGCCGGGCGAGAAATGTAGCGACTGACGATGGGGATCCGAACATGATAGTCAGTATTCCGGCTGCTGCCGCGACGATGCCTGCGGAACACATCAGTCAGGTCAGTCAGAGCCGGAAAGAGGTCACTCACCGCCCGAAACCGGGGCGTCGAGCATGAAAGCGCGCCCATCCGTTTCGGACTGGATCCTCTCGGCGACACTCACGGCCATAGTCGGGTCAAGCGTGGTCTGGTCGATCAACAATGTATGAGGGGATGGTGTAGAGCTTTGACCTGATGAAGGTTGAGATATCGTGGTGGTAGACGAGATGCTCTCAGCTTGGGAAAGTCGTGGAGCGATGTCAGAAAGCGATGGACTCGGTAGGAACGGTGTATCGACCGGCAGTTCTCGTAGGCCAGCTAGGATCCCGCTCCAAGGGTCAAGGTACACAGCCTCGACTTGCGGCGTGGAAGGAAGCATCGTGAGGATTCGTGAAGCTTCGCGTGCTAGCCTTACAGCGAGACCATTCCATCAGCTTCGAGCAGTTATAGGTTCTTCTGGACTCACTCTCGTCCACTCCCGACCCTCTTCACCGACCTGGCAAGCTCAGCCCCAACCTTGGCTCTCAAGTCTTGCATGAATGCCTCCACTCGCGCATCATCCTGCTCGCAAATGACAAAGCTCGGGCGCTCGGAGGCTCGTTCTTCGGCGAGAAAGGTCTTGCCGATGAGGTTGATCGCCATGGGATGGCCTGAGGGTGACTCAGCTTGCCAACCACATTGAAGAAGAGGTGAGCCCTACCCATCGCGCCTAGACCGATCCATCCTATGGTCGAAACTCTTGATAGGCGTATTGCTGTTGTGAGCATGACGAGGCTAGCTGTGAAATGGTCCGTCGTGACATGAAGACGCCTCGACACCGCGGTCCAGCAACAACAAAGCCGGAAAGGAGACCCCCGCGGTACGGGAAAACGTCGGAAGAATCGGCGGTCGTCTCAAAAGCTGCCCAATCGGTCTTTGTCTCCATGACCTCTCAACCACATGCCACGATCCCCCTCACCTCCCCGCTTCCGGCGATATCGCGAAGATTCGCCTCCCCGCTTTCGAGATCGACGAGATCAGGGCGAACGATCATGGGGCGACTACCACCGCCGACGACGGGATTGGGGCCGGGATGAGGGTACCAATGACGGTCCAGCCCGAGGTAGGAGCCGGAGTCGGAGTCGAGAGAGGTACCGGAGTCCTCTCAAGCCTCGTCAACCTAGTGAGGGACGGTCTGGGACTCCTGAGGAGGGACAGATCACTTCCCCCGCTCGATTGCCTGCCAGATTACCGCCCAAACCCCGTTCACCGCCGCCGTTTAGGCCGAGATCACCTTCACCACCTCCATTCAGACGACGTTCGCCTTCGCCGCCCCCTTTCAGACGACGCTCGCCCTCACCTTTGCCGCTGAGGAGACGGTCGCCCTCACCCGGTTCATTGAGAAGGCGGTATTCACCCTCTCCACCACCACTAAGGCGACGCTCGCCTTCAGCACTACCGATCCGAAGACGCTCGCCCTCTCTCCCTCCCAAGAGGCGATTACCTTCTCCTCGTGGCTATCGAGAACGGCCATGGGATCGATATGACAGAGACAGACCTCGTTTCCATTCTCGTTCTCGTTCCCCTCCTCCTCCCCGCCGTTCCCCAACCCCCTCATCCATCTCATCTCGCACCCAATCCTCACGCTACCGCTCACCAGAGAAACGTCCCCTTCCCAGCCCCCCAAAGCCGCGCGCCCCATCCCCTCTACCTCGCCATACCCCGCCGCAACCGACAATCAAGCGCGAGCCAATCGTCAACGATACAATCACCAAGCGCGAGACTCCCCCCGCACTGCGCGTCTTACCAACCGGTCCCAAAGCTGTTCCTACCGGGCCTCGGGCACTCGCTGGTACGGCAGGACTTCCCGCTCGTCCACACCACCCCAACCCATATGTGGTGCATATAAATGTGCAAGAAGAACTTCCTCCGCAGACCAAACAAGAACCTCTCCCTTCCCCGTCTGTTGAGAGTATCAACCCCTATTCCCGCCCTCCGCAGCCCGTGGCTGCCCCTCGGCTGTCATGGTCGGAGAGGAAATCACTCGTTTCGCCGCTCACTCCGACTGCGGGTCTTGAGACGAACGTGAATCCCTACATGATGGGTCGACAAAGCTCGGATGCGGGCATGAAAGTCGAAATTCCTTCCAAGAAGAAGGTCGAAGAGAAGCCCCGGATGAGCGAAGCAGAAATGGCGGAACTACGAGCGAGGGAGGAACAAGAGCGTATTCTAGCGGAATTGCCAGCGGCGAAGGTCTCACACGGCGGAGCGACATGGGAGATCGAGGTATGCCTCTCCTTACTCATTAATACAGAAGCTAAAGTGGTGGGAACAGCTGGCAAACCACTACAAGGCAATGCAAGCGCTCCAGCAGAACACCTTCCGCGCGCAGAGTGCTGCCAGACACGCCGCGGCGGTACTTGCGGATGCGGAGGCGGAACGGATCGCGGCGGTGGAGAGGAGGAAGGTGGTTGAGGCTCAGCTTGTGGCGGGGAGTCTGGGGGTCGCGGTGGGTGTGGGGATCATGGGTGCGTAGCTTCGGGGAGGGAAGATGCCATGCAGATGCTGTAATTTGGGGAGAACGCTGGGAACAGATGTGCTGATTGGTTGTGGTTGTAGTGGTAGCCGCTGGAGCAGCGGCGGAAACAGGATGGATGATGTTGATGCTGGGAGGGAAAATGCTGATACTGATCGAGCCGTCCTATGCTTCTGTCATGGCCTCGTAATATGCCTGAATCGAATCAGCTGTGCCCCACTGATGTGAACCTAGGCGGACTTGATACTCGGTCGCCGACATCATCTCCTGATCCTCCTCCGTCACTTCCTCCACGCCCTTAGCCACCCCGCCAACTAATCCATCAGCCGCGTTCCTACCAAGCGCACATACCCATGACCGTCTTTCCCCTAATTCCCCCTCCGACCGGCTGCATTTCCACCCCCAGATCCCGCACATCCTCCATCTCCTCCATCTCGCCTTCGTCCTCTTCCACCCCAGGCTCCCTTTGCACCATCTCCTCCGCCACGGCTGGGGGCATACCTGTCCCTCTCAGACTCGCATAGTGTTCCGCCAGAAGATCGTCGTCGCCCTCCTTCCCATCTACATTCATTCTCGGTTTGGCGTCGCCCGATGGTTTCCTCGAATGCCCATTCAGACCGAGAGCCGTCGCTGATCCAGTGACCGTGGAATGTGTATGCCACACCGGCAACGCGTTTTGCGATCTACTCCAGTCAGCTCTGTACCGCACGACCAACGAGGAGAAGAGCACCTCTGCGCCTCTGCCAACCTCTCCTTCTCCAAACGTTCCCTCTCATCCCCCTCCCCACCCAATACCACCTGGAACCTCTTCCCCTCCTCCCTCCCCAACTCCCCATCCACCACCGAAAGCGTCTTCACGTTCTGCGCGATCCACGCCACGACATTCACGCTCGGCAGGGTCACCCCTTCCACCGCTTTCAGCGCATCGCGAATAGGGGCGGTTGCGAGGTTAAATCGACCCATCCGGTCTTCTCGACCGGCGAGGGATGGATCGGTGGTGGGATCGTGCTCGACTAGCTCGGATGAGCAGGATTCGCACGCGAAGATGTTGTTTAACGGGTCAAAGAGGTGGGAGATGTCCAGGGAATCGTACGTCCTCCCACAAGACGGACAGATGTATCCGCGATGTCCAACCTCCTACCCACGCTCGTCAGTGGACTGGTCTTGGTGAAGAGCGAGGGTGAGTCACCTGCTTGATCCTCTCATCGATACCTTTCCGCATCATCGCCAACCTGTATTTCACCACGTTCGCGAATTCCCGATAATCCATGTACCAGTAGTGTACGTCTCGCACTCGGAGACCCTGGTCGATGATCTCACCGCGGACGGGTCGGGATTGCCAGCTCGGCATGAGTTGTTTCTCCTTGTTCACATATCTGAGCATTTCTCCTTGAGCCGATTACGATTCCAATTGGGAAGCTAGTGAAACGGAGACGCACCGCTTGACGAGTCGGTGGACGTGGAGTGTCCCCATATACCGCCGCAGGTCATTCGGTGAGAGGCCGACAAGCTCCGCTAGACTCCTCTCGTTCGCCCTTGAACCTAAGATCAGTAAGGAGAGGACGAGCGGGAGAGGAGCGTACACGCCGAGATTGACAAGTAACTTGAGGAGCAGTATATACGGTGTATCATAGAATGAGTAGGCCACTTGATAGACTAGATCATGAGCGAGACGGGAAATGTCATCGGACGAGAGGGTAGTCATGGCGGTCGGGAAGACGACGAGATTCCTCTCATCAGCTGTGAACCGAAGCACACGTGGATATCCTGAATCTGGGGACCCCACTAAGGTACCGATTGTCGGCCTCGAGCATTCTGCAAATCACATCAAACTCGCAACCGACGGCATCCAGTCGTACCCATTTTCCCCTTGACCCGTCATGTCATCCAAACAGTTCAGTTCCCGCCCGGCGACCAAACGCGTCCGATCCGATCGCGATCACTCGAAAGCGGACACGAAGCAGCGCGAGTCGGACCGTCAATCAGCCGACGAGTCGAAAGGTCACGGTGTAGACGGGGATGAGGGGGACGGCAGGAGACATGGACATGAGGACGATGATTGGTTGAGCATGACGCCGTTTCAAGTGGGGAAGAGCTGGGAAGGGTGGGTCACCAAATGGAGGGAGAGCTGTTGGTGCGGGAAGAGTGAATGGACCGTCATCGGATCGAGTTGGGGGGTTTGAGATACTGATGTGGGATGGTGGTAGCGGCGTTCGTGTACGATAGTGATCCGCTGCAGACGAAAATCTGTCATTGCGAAGATTGTCAGCGGCTACACGGTGAGCTCAAATCCCACAAGTCCCAGCGTTTACCCGGCTGCTCCATATCCGGCGATCTGGGCTCCCGATGGGTGAACGTACTGATTCTGGTCTAGGCGCACCCTTTCAGCACGCCGCAATCTTCAAGAAAGACAACGTACGCCTCGACTCGGATCCCGAATGGCTCGGCTTTCTCAGGTGAGCTCTATTTTCGATTCACTCCATCCAGTCCCAGCATAACCCGCTTGATAACCTCTTTGCCACTTCCCCTATTCTCCCCCTTCTCCCCTTTCTCCCTGCCCGCTCTCGGTACCTCCCGCTCTTCCACTTTCCCCCGCTCTCCCTATTTCCATCGAGACAAACACTGATCACAATTCATCCCCAGCGCCCACGGCGACGTCCACCCTCTCTCCCCGACTCCCACTCCCTTACCCCGCAAGACCACCTGCCGAGCCTGTGGTTCCCCTCTCTTCGACGAAGGTCGAAACATGCTCATGGCCTTCCCCCCCGCCTTCGAATTCGCACGTACCCAATCCGAGATGGACAAATTCAACAAACATACCAAAAATTCCGGAGATCATTCGCATGGGAAAGGTGAGGAAGGTGGGAAACAGGTTGGATTGCCACCTGTTTTCAAGCCGGCTTGTCATATCTTTTATGAGAGACGGGTCTTGGACGTCATTGATGGGACGATCAAGTGGAGGAGGCATAAGGATTCGGAGGAGATGGGGGAGACGGAACGGCCGTAGGGGGCTGGGAGGGAGAGCGGGGGGAGGTTATCCTGAAGGCACCGCGAGAATGGAAGGAAAAGAGTAGTGGAAGGAAAGAAGTAGTGGAAGGAAAAGAGGAGGACTCGAGTAGCACAACTCAAAAGCAGTACTCATGCATCCATGCCCATTTGCAAATCGTTCGTTCGTGCGAATCATCATGACATAGCTGTCGTTCTTATGGCTCTCCGCTTCTTCCGTCGGTCAAACGCCATAAACACGAGAGTCTGACTCAGGCTATACGTCAACGAAGTCACCCAATACAGCACGACGCCCTGTCCCACATCCCTCATCAGCCCAGACCCAGAGGGCGTCGCCTCGCTGACGACTCACGCTAGGTACCCAAGGCCCTAAGGAGAAAAAGATCAACCCTCCTGCCCGAAGAGCATTCGTCATGAGTCTACTCATGAAACTGATTTGCACAGCGGAAGATGGAGCGTTGGGATCGACGTTGACTAGTTCTGACGGCTTGATCGCGGGAAAAGGACGAGTTCGCGTTGTCGATCCGCTTGCCACGGCAGGCGGTCGACGAGGTGAAGGCGGTCCGGCCGGATGGGGCGTCGTTGCGGCGAAACTACGCTGAGAGGTCGAGAGCGAGCTTGTCCTCGCCCGTGCAAGATTCGACGTCTTGGCAGAAGGTGAACGTGAGATGGGTGTCTTCAGCGTCCGCGACTGAGCCGTCTTCGCCGCGTGTCCAGAATTTGGCGATCCCTCTCCTCTTCCCTCCTCCTCGCCCTCCCCCGCGCCCTCCTCCCTCCCCCTCCGATTCATCTCCGAAATCTCCGCGTTGATCATCGCCAACCCACCCCCAATCGCCCCCAATCCGAAATCCCCCTTGCCCAAGGACCCCACCCAGCCAAAGCTCTCCAGCGCCATCGTATTCCCAGGGATCTCCAGTGCATGTCGGATCGTCAGGCTGAAGATGATCATGATCGGGAGATTCACCGTGAGTGGGGCAAATATCGTGAAGAGGGGGTGGGTGTTGTGTTTCTTATGCAAGATAGCTTGGTGGATTGCCATCTGACATTGCATCAGAGCGATTAGTCGCTTTGGAGAGTGAGAGGACCGACCTGCCGTTTGAGTTCCGCGCGATACCCATCATAATCAAGGCCCTTCCGCTTGCTCTCCCCGGCAACTCTCGGCGCGAGCTCCTCGTTGAGCCTCCTCATCTCAGGCTCGACCAGCTTTTTGGCCCGTCGTAAGCGGTTCCGTGCCCAAAAGACAGTGGGGAGGGTAAGTGTCGTGCGCAGGACGAGGGTGATTAGGATGATGGTCAGGGAGAAGGAGTGGATGGGGTGGTCGAGTAGGAATTGGGAGAGGGGGTAAAAAATGGAGGTCTCGGGTTCGACGATCTCGACTGACGAGGGGTCAGAAGGGGGGCCGGTGAGGATGGTGGTGGATAGAATGGGAAGGTTGGTAAGGCGGGGAGGACGAGGTGGACGGGCTGCAGAGGAGGGTCGGGAGCGGTAGGTGCGAGAGATGAGGAGTGGTGATCCTGCTCGAACAGCGTTCGGTCTGAACGAGGGTACGGCACGCCTTGACGAACTCCTTCGAACTTCAAGGAAGGTCACAAAAAGCCCTCGCATCGCTACCATAGGCAAAATGATGTTTTCAGCTGTTCGGAATATGGCACTCATTCCGCCGGAAGCCTCGTCGGATCCGAGGCGCCTTCTCGTCGCCTGCCAGACTTTGACAACGCATGCTTTTGTAGCTTCGACACATCGAGCGCCGCATTACAATGCACAACCCAAAGCGGAGCCCCTCTCCTTTCTTTGTGTTTCCGCTCGCCCCACGCGCTCAGCGCTATCATTCCGCACCACCCGCCTCCTCCTCTCTACCCTCTCCTATATTCGCAGATTCCGCGAGACTGCCGTGTGCCGGACCGGTCAAAGTCGCTGCGGAAGATGGTTGAGAATCGGTACTGCTGCCACTCCCAGAGTCGACCTTGCCGATGAACCATGCGGGTACCCAGCCTCTTTCGCCTGAGTCCTGCTTGATTCTGCCCCGCGTCAGCATATGAAGGATCCGTGTCATCAACGCGGGCTCACGTATAGCTCCTGCACCAGACAAGGTCAGTGTAGCTCAGTTCAGGGAGGTGCGACCCACCAGTGACAGTACTTCTTGTACACCTTCACTTTCTCCCCCTCCTTCAACGTCAACTCGTCACCTCCCTTCGCCTCGTAGTCCATGAGTACCAGACCGGGATACGAGCTCGACATGATGACGGATGGCGGGAGCGCGGAAAGACCAGGATACTCGCCCGCTTTGGGCGTGATAGCTGATATTGGCGATGAAATCTCCAACAAGCATCCTGCGGAATGTCAGCGTTGCAGTAGCAGACGCAAAGGGACATACCAGCCGGGACCCAGCCCGACTTGGACTGGTCAGGAACGATGTTGCCCAGACCATCTGGATCGTTCTGGACGATATACCATCCTTTCCCTTTCGCTTTGGACAGAATGACGAAGGTTGCGCCGCTGAGATCTTGTCAGATTGGGCCTCCATACCGTAAATTGACCCACACAGCCACGTCAAATTCGTCCTGCCGATCCGCGATGTACCTGCGACGGGTAAGCTTGACTTCCACCCTCGGCACTCAGCGAAACTAACGGATAGATGGCGACAGCATAGGTGATATTCGTCACATTCCCCTCCTCATCCACCACAGTCCCCGTAGCACCTGCACTTCTAAGACCGTCGCCATCCCTCAATCCAGGGCTCGGAAGCTCAGGGAATGTCCCTCCATTAGGCGTCTGACCCTCATCGCCAGATCGTCCCGGTTGGAGATTCTTCCCGTTGACTTTTGTAGGCGAAGTGTCGCTGGAGCTGATCTTAGGCAGCACCTTGGTGGTTGTATTCGGTGGGAGACCGAGTTTGGTGGCTTGTTTCTGCTGAGCGACGGCTATTGGCGATTTGATGTCTCGCTGAGACCAGTCAACACGGTCACGAAAGAGAGCAGGAGAGCGCACGATGTGTCGAAGCATGAAGACCGGACGTTGACCGGACTCCTTCAGCTTTTGAAACAGCATAAGAGGTTTCTCATCATAGCTCAGACATCGCTCTGCCCGCCATCAGCTCATTTCCCCTCTACCTAGGGAAGAAGCGCACCGGTATTGCCGAAACAGATGAACAGCGCGTACATCTTCCAATCATCGTTGATCTTGTACTTCTTCAGCGCAGCGGGTAAAACCTTCCAACACGGATCCTCCAAAGTCACGCGGAAGGATTTCGCCGCGCTATGTGCCGCGTCTTTCGCTCTGGACCGTTCTCTATCGGATGGACCGGTAGATGACGAGCGAATCGCGAATGCAGGCGGGTTGGGGCTGACTCCGGATCCGGACGCAGTGGAGGGAGGCAAAGAGTGAGGGGCCCTCGTCGAGCTGGACGAGAGAGGTTGTAAGGCTGTAGGAGGTGTGGAGGATGGTACGGATCCTGAGGCCGATGGGGGACTTGCGGCACTCGCTCCGAGGATAGCAGTGCCGGAGATGAGTCGAGCGAAGGGTGGTGGGTGGATTGCGCTAGGCTTGGAAGCCGGTTGATTTCGCTCTCCATTGGTGTTTGCCGGACCGAAGGGATACGCAGCACTAGCCGCCGTAGGGGATAGGCTGTCCTGGAAGGTGGAGGAGTCCGACGTGAGGGGTACGTTGGAGGTGGTAGATGAAGTGAGGGAGGAAGGGAACAGCTGGGATGTGCGCTTCTGTACTCGGCTCGGTCCCTTCGTCTCGGTCACTTGGCTGATCTGTTGTAGAGGAACGGATTCAAGTCTCACCGGCTCGTAATCCTCCCCATCACTCCCTCTTCCGTTCAATTCTCTCAACCGCACCCCATTTTCTCCCACATTCTGCTTCGCCGGAACGGCAGACTCGGTATAGCTATCAAGCACGCCCGAAGCGGGAACGACAATCCCGTTGTCCTCCAGCGCGTTGAGAAGGCCGTTCACATTCCGTTCGAGGGATATCAATCGCTCATCTACCCAGTGCGTCAGCTCAGTCTCAGCAATGCATATCATGGCAATACGTTGTTCGAGTATTAGATCCCATAGCCGATCCACACTTGACGATTGCGCTGGGACCGCACCACCTGTCGCTTCATCTATCTCTATTGTCAACACATGCAGTCATCAAGGAGTTGGAAGGCCACACCTTGAGGCCGCCATTCATCCTCTCCAATAGCGATACCCTGCTGCCATTTCAGCTCCCAGACCGCCCTCAAGAGGTTCAACCGATGTCCGACGCTCGCCATGCCCAGCTCCTGGAGGGAAGCATGGTCCATCGCGGCGAGGACGTCGCCGGTGATCTCATGTTCTACAATGTCGTCTCGGCTTTTTAACTTATGAAGAAGCGAGCAGGGACTGACCGAAGATGAGGTCCTCGTATTGCCCTAGAGACAGATGCGACATCCAGGAATGCACAGCTGCTTCGTCCCATTCTAGCAGGGAGAGACCGGGTGAGGCGGAGGTGGGAGAGGTGACGGCCATGATGGGCTAGCCTACCCAGCGGAGTAGAGACCGCTTCCAGCTTGTTCTTGGTCGTCGTTGGGGTGGTATCGTCAAGCGGTGTGGTCATGGGACTCGAAAGGAAGGAAAGAGGTGATGTGGGGATGCTAGGTCGGCCAGCCGGACGGTGTTCGAAAGTGTATCCGAGCTTGTGACCTGGCGGAACGGATCGGTATGACACTTTCTCAGCTGTCAGAGAAGAACCGCAGCGAAGCCGGAGCTGTTCGAGTCCGAAGGAATGCGTCGAATTGATGAAGGTTTCAGGGTCAAAACAATAAGCTCGGACCTTCAAAGTCGATCAAATCGCGTCCTCCCCTCTTCACCTCTCACGACCGAGGCTTGATCCCATCTACCTTGCCCGAGCTCGAGGTGGGGGTCGGACGGAGAGGAAAGGAGCTATATCGCTTAGATATGCTCATCATTGGACATGATGAAACACCCCTCATCCCAAGTCTGGCCCCGCAACTCCATCCGACGGGCGTGGCGTTAGATTGTGGCGCTGAGATGTGCCTCTCTGCGTTGAGTCGTGATACTTCGGATAAAGTTGGTCTGATGGGTAGGTTTGCGATGAAACATTGCCATGCTTGTGCTGAACGTCATGGAACGGACGAGTCAATGCACCCCTGCTTGGTACAACCTCCTCATCTCGTCACCCAATTCCAGCCGCCGCTTGCCTTCCAGGTAAGACATCGCTTCGGCATATGTTGAGGGGACGACGGTCCGTCCGATGGGAAAGTGATCTTCCATCGCCATGGTGAAAAAGAATGTGTTGGTTTCTCTTCGCAACTGAAGCCATCGTCAAACTGTTTCTACCTCGAAAATAGCTGGGGAGCCGCTCACGCCAGTCTCGACCTCCTCGACCTCGGCTCGGACCATGATATGCGCTTTCGCCTCTCCATCCGGTCCATCATGTGGTCGAGTGGTCTTGACGACTTTTGAGGAGAGACGTAGCACCGCACCAATCGGAACAGGGAGACGGAAGGTGATCTGATCGAGGGAGAGGAATCGCATTGGCTTGGAAGCGAAGATCGCGGCGTTGGTGAAGCACAACTCGCTGAAAAAAGGTCAGATAGCTACTCTGTGAGTGGCATATGGCTTACAATGCCTAAGATCGAGAAGGTCAGTCATAAGAACGAAACTAGAAAGAGACCTACCAAACGCATCAGAATGCCGCCAAACACCTTTCCCCATAGATTACGGTCTTGGGGGAACATCAACTGGACCGAGCCGATCTGACCGAGGCAGTAGTGTCAAGGGATGACCTCCCATCGAGACAGACATACCTCCATGTCCCTCATCTGCGTTACCTCCTCGCCCTGAATATCCTTGGCGTTCCGGGTCCCCACTTGCAACATCAGATCGTGCAGCTCCCTCGCTTCTTCAGATGACGGCTATCCCGGATGTCAACCAAGACTACCTGTGATGCTTAGCTGTGTCCGCACCGGAACCTTGTCCAGCGCCAACATCGAGCTCTCCTTCTTCCGCCGCTTATGATCTGCCCCTCTTCTGTCAGCTTCGTAATCCCAAATCGCAAAACACAAAGTCAAGACAACTCACCTTCCCCAATATCCCACAATACCCTCTCCTCCTCCGTCTCCACTATCAAAGAGGGCACCTTCCTTGCCCTATGCGTCCTCGAATCCCTGCAGACCATCGCGAACCGTCCCAACATCAACGTCTCCCATCCCTCCCCGGTCGATCCAGACATCTTCACCACCACTTCCATACTCGAATTGCCCGTCCACGTGACGAATCCCGAAAACCGCAGATCCCTTCTCAAGTCAGTATGGCAGGAGTGGTGGAACAGGGGAAACGGACCGGACGAGGTCCCGGTTGAGAGAGCCAAACATGTCGAGACGGTCTGCACTGGCTGTTGCTAGGTAGAGACGGGCTCGAGCAGGCGCTTCGTGGAAGGTGGTGATGTCGTCGAGCTCGGCGGAGGGGGATGGGGTGGGGAGGCAGTGGCGGTATGCTATTGCGCCGGCTAAGGAATCGAGGTCTGACAAGCTGATCAGTCAAGCCTGATCTGAGACGGGGAGTGACATACGCTCAAGCAGCTTGCCCATTCCTAGTCTTCATATGAGCATTCTCCTCAGCCTGAGAGAGCTGGACCTACGGAATCCCCCTGAGGTATTGACATACCGCTCAAACAGCGTTCCATCGCTCTTGAGCGGGAGGTCGAACGAGGTGAAGCTCTCGCTCATGTGCTTCGGGCGAAGGAGATCCTCTGTCCCATGCTCTGGAATACTCGGTGCATTTGTTGTAGAGCTGGAGGGGACGCTTTCGGGTGATGGGGAAGGTAGCCAGGGTGTGGGCAGGGTTCGCATCGCCAGCGGGGAGGGTTGTGATGTGGGGATACCGGATGATTCTGCCCAGCAGCGTCAGTAGGTAGATTCTCAAGAGCAGCATCGTGAGAGTGCTTGGAAGGTCGGAAAGAACGGCGTCAGGCTCACGAGCTATGGAGGTGACGAGACGGTCCAGCTCGCGGAGGGTGAGCAGCTGTTGTCGGGGTGTTTGAGCTTGAGTGGACTGAATGGACAGGAATGCTCGGAGACGCAGACTAGCGCCACGATCGAGGCCATGTAGTACCGCTCGATGGAGGAGTGACATCTTGGGCTTCAAAAGTGAGTGACCAGGTTGCGTTCAGACTTGGAGTATCATCCGCTGATATGGTTGCTGTGAGCACCACGGCCCCCCGGTCATCCAAGCGGATATCCTCTTTATCTTTTCGGCCCTCCACCGAATACTTCCGCCTCAACCCACCGCTCGGGTCCGACGGGAGCTCTCGGTCTTCCAAACCCACACAATGATGAGACTAGTCACCTATGGTATCACGGACGTCAGCGCTAACCTCACCTCGATCCCTCCAACCCATCATCCGGGTCTGCTATGGGGATCAGCAGACTTCGAGGTCTCGACCGCTCCGCGCGATGGAAGATTCATAATCACTTGGACATTCCCGGATGACGAGAAACGAGTCTCGAAGGTTGAGGTGAAGGCCATTCCGGGTAGACGGGTCCGACATCGAGGCTGGGAGCGTCTGCGCATCCACGGGGATGAGCATGAGTTTCGAGCATATCGCCTTTTCGTACTTCCCAACTTATCTTAGGAACTTGATGCCCATGCTGAGCAATTGCGCAGGAGAGATCGAGCTCTGCCATCATCCTCTTCCGAGTCCCCGATACCGCCAACTTCCTCTCGCAGATCCCGGACGACAGCCCTCTGGGCGGGATAAGCTTACCGGGAACACACGATTCCTGCGCGCTTTATGGCTGTGAGTCGGGATATGTCCGATGAATTGAACTGAGCTAAGGGGAGAAGTCCCGGTATCTCAATGCCAGCAACCGTCTACTCCGATTATGCAACAGCTCCTCGATGGTTCGACTACGACTCTTTCCATCAGCCTCGAAAAGAGCTGACGGCGGTAGGCATGAGGTTTCTCGACGTCCGACTCCGCGTAGTTGGCGATGAGCTTCTCAGTGCGCCTCGTCCGACCGGCTTTTTGGCGAATGAGCTGAGTGCGCATGCACAGTGTATCACGGCCCTAGACCTCAACGTTCCAGCCTCCCTATCCTCCTCTCCGTCCTGCACTCCTTCCTCACCTCCCACCCAACCGAGACCCTCCTCCTCTCCCTCAAAGAGGAGACCCCACCCTTCCACCCTCGCTTCTCCGCCCTCGTCTACGCGGTGATCTCACCGTTCCTGTCTCATTCGTTCCTCGAAGGACGGATACCCACTCTCGGAGAGGTGAGGGGGAAAGGGATACTCTTGACCCGGTTTGATAGGATGGGCGAGGGGGAGTGGGTGGAAGGGATGGGGGTGCACCCGTCTACGTGGCCGGATTCGAGGAGGGACGGGTTCGAGTGGTGGTGTGGTGGGACTAGGGTGCGGACACAGGATTGGTGGGTCATGACTCCACTTGACTGCTAGCTGACGAGGTTAGGTATCGGGTCAAGTCATTCCTCGAGATCCCGGAAAAGTTCGAGGTCGTAAGTCTTCTTCCTTTCCCTTGACAATCGGGCATTCCCTTGACAATCGGGCAAGCTGATCCCCCACCAGATCACCAACCATCTCACCCCGACCATTACCAATACCGAATCACCACCACCATTCTCGCTCTCATACACCTCGGCGTCAGACTTCCCCCTCTCCCTCCCAACGGTCATGGCAAAAGGTTTCGGCTGGCCCGAGTGGGGTCTCGGTGTCCGCGGGATCAATGATAGGTTGATACGGTGGTTGTTGGAACGGATAGCTGCGGGCGAGCGGGTGAGGGGCTGCTGTGCGATGGATTTCTATCACCAGAATGGAGCTCGTGACGCGGATGGGGCGGGGTTGGCGGAGTTATTGGTGTTGATGAACTTTTTGGATTGACAGCTGGATTTGTCAACCATCGTCTATCGATTGCATTCACAAGCCCTAGCTGCCAATTGCTTCTTCTTGTACAAATCGCTGCGAGACTTTGCCATTCACATTCAAGCCACCGACCCCGTTCTCATCCAGCCTCACCTTCCCCTCACCTCCCCCACACCAACTCCCCACCCACCCCCAAACCCCCACTAACCAACCCCACCACCCGCTCCCGCTCCCAACCTCCTTCACCCCCTCCTTGTCCCGCGACCACCCAGCAATACCAAGCACCACCACCCCGAACTCCCCCTTCTGTTCCCCAAACCGACTCCGACACATCAGACTCAACTCATAGATACTATCGCTCAACAGCGGCTTATATCGCCGATCCCCAGACTTCACCTCCTTCCCCCTATACATGGGCACGAAATCCCCCAAGGCTATACACATTGTCTCCCCACCTTCTTTCGAGGTTGAGGAAGGGGACGGGGTGAAGTTGGCTTCGTAGGAGAGGGAGGCGGCGTCGGGTTCCGGTGGGGTTTTGGGGTGCTTGGGCGGGGTGGTGTTCAACGTGGTTTTCAAGACTAGGGTGAAGGTTTTGGGTCCGGTGGTTGTCGTGAGGGAAGTGTCGGGGTGGAGAGAGAGACAGAGACCCTGGTACTCGAGCTCTGGGAGATGCAGTGGGAGTGGCCCAAAGAGATGACGCTGGGAAGCGAATCCCGCTCCTCCCAGCGTCTCGATATCTACCCAATTAGCCTCGGTCACCCAGGCCAAGGTGGCAGTAGGACATACCGACATTTCCCCAGAACCGAGCAGCGGCGATCTTCTTCGCTTTCTCAGACTCTGAGGGAGAGGAGTCGAGCGAGATCTCGACGGGATCGAGGTGGGAGATTGACGATCCCCCGCGGACACGGTCGTCCACCGCGTTCCAGGACGGAAATTGCCAGGGTGGGAAGATGGCTTTGTCGGCCGGGTAGGGGAAGGGTTTCTGCGTCATTTTGGAGGAGGGTGAGTTCAGCGTGGATGATGGTGGAGAGTTTTGTCAGAGGGGCGGATGAGCTTATCAGGGGTGCGCCGAGAGGCCGGTCCCCGCATTTTGGGTCGACGGATAAACTGATTGTTTTCACTAATCATCCCGTATTTCGTGCTGAGCTTGGCGTAATGTGAGATATTTCGTTGGTGCGTCTCGTAGCGTGTACATGGCAAGCAATCGGGATGACGAGACCGATTCATCAGCGCAGGAGGGCGGATTAGGTGCTCCTTCCTCGCAATGCTCTCTCTGTGCGAACGAAGACGAATCTGTTTTGAGCCCTGCGTCCTGCTCGCCGGGCGGGTAGTGAGGGCTGCGTGGGCTATCCTTATGATCTGACTGTATACACCCAGAGCGCAAAGTCCCATAGATAATAGCCTAGACCTGCTAGTCAATACTGATCCTTCGCTGCGCCATGCTCATCTCGCTCTCCACAGTATGCGATCCACCGCTGCCGGTCCGCCAAAATCCAACTACGGAGGGCAGCGAAGATGCTCCAGGCTGACTCGAGACTGACGACACTTCAGCTACCAAGCCGATATTGGCCGGGCCGAATCGACTAACCTGCCTCCTTCAAGCCCTTCCCGAAATCCGACCAGACTATCCCTCCGGAAATCAAACATGCCAGAAGCGAGACCAAGCTGAGCGCGTCGAAGGTGGTGAGAGACTTGGTTAGGGATGTGAACGTGGTGTATTGTTGCTGCCAGATCCGGACGAGCGCGAAGATGAAGTAAGAACAACCGGCGAGAAGGCCGATCATGAAGCCACCCTGCTCCGTTCCGTCAGCTGATAATAATGTACCTTCCAAGGAAACCCACCATTGCCGGTCGATTCTCGTACTTCGCAGCGAAGCGGCCGATGATGAGGAGGATGATGGAGAGGGGAAACGCGACCCATGTGATTATGTACTCGACATCGGTGCTTTGAAGTACTGTGCGAAACGTCAAATCTTGTCATCACCTTCATCCTCGACAAGGCTTACCGAGCCAGATGAACTTGAAGATCGTTCATCAGAATGATCGGAACCAATCAGGAAGAAGCTCAGACATACCTGAATACCAAAGCCGGCGCAGAAGAACGCGCTGAAATAACATATACACTCGAACACCTGAAATCGAAAGTACACTTTTCGTATCTGAAGATCGGCACCAAGAAAGCGGTATCTCTCCCATCTGTAGGTCGTCAGCATGACCCGCTGCCAAACAGTAAACATACGCACCCAAACTCTCGTCTGAGGAAGTACGCGATCACCAGCAGCACCAGGCAGCAGACCGCGACAACCGCGATCACGACCGCGGTGAGGACGTTTAGCGGGAGACTGAGAAGGGTGTTATTGGTGGGCGTAACGGTGTTGAGCGAGTCGGCGAGGTTGTCGCCGAGTATCTGGCGGAGCTCGAAGATCTACCCTAAGTTGTCAGGCATATGGGCGGATCAGGAGGAGCAAATACATGCCTCGATGACAGCATAGCCGAGGAAAGCGAAGTTGAAAGCGGTCACCGCGATGACCTGCACGGTATTCCGCGCTCGGATAGCGATGACAGTGAGGACGAGTTGCCAGAGATGTGCCAGGCCGAAGATGATGAGGTAGATGGGGAGGCGACGTTTGTTCTCGAGCTCGAGTTGGGTAGAGCCGCTAGATGAGACCTCGACGTTGAAACGCCATAAGATGTTTCCCTACGAGTTCCGGTCATATCAGCTTCGACTATTGGCAGATCTAAGGAAGACCGTGCATATCGTCGAACAGCGGACACACCTCGATTGTGAGGTCAACGATAGATTCCAAGATCACAGTAAGTAGAAGCAGCCGACAAGGTACAGATGAGGGGAAGACCTGATTTCCATCAGTACTCGACTTCCTCACCGAACGAGACGTACCGCATCTCGCCACCGCCCAGCCTTCCCACTGGCATTCGACGCTCCTCTAGACATGGCGGAGGGGCGGAATTCACCCTGATCCTTCTCAATCACCACCTCATGATCTCCTTGCTCGTAGTATGGGCTATTTCGCTCGACGTCCAAGTCCTGAGCCGAAGGGAACGAGTGGGGTAGAAATGGCAACGGTGTCAAGTCGAGATATGATGTGTAGGGAGGGATGTACGTCTCTCTCGCTTCAGCCGGAGATACCACCTGGAGAGAATCAAGGCTCTGCTGGGAGACGAAAGATTGTGATTCATGATGGTGCACTCGTAGATTGCTGGTCCCACTTCCTGACACCTGGCGAATCGGGTCCGGTCGTTTGACGCCTTGCATGGGGGGGTCAAGATTCGGCGTCATCCTGCTACCACTCGCGAAAGCCGATGAGGTATAGGCGTAGGATTGGGGATAATGACCGGTGCTTGAGAAGCGACTGTCCTCATAGTCGGGCATTCTGGAGGGAAATCGGGAACGGGTTCAGCGGGTACCCAACGTCCAGCGCCGGGAATGTAGGAATCGAGGAAGGGGATCCGAGCTTCACAGCAGATCAAGAGGTACTATCGAAAGATTTTCCAAGCGAGCGTGGGCCGAGAATGACATTGTGACGACATTGGGCACGACGAAAAGCAGGATGGCAAGGAGGCTTCATTGAATGCCTTTGGCTGATTGAAACGCCCCTCCAAAAGGTTGACATCAGCTACACAAGTTTTGAATGCTCATCTGAGCGTCGGTACACCTATGCATCATTTTTCTGTATCTTGGAGCTCCCCGGAAGCTGGTCATGGCTGCATGCATCCGCTGGTCCGCAAGTCGCGCTTGCACCGCTTTGCCACCAAAGAACGACAAGAAAAGCGCCAAAATGAGCCACATCGAGTGGACCACAAGGTATCGCCGCACTTCTCCGCTTTTGCCTCCGTCTGCAATTCGTGTTTTCAACCATACTTTTGATTAACCCAGTCTGTCGTCTCCCAGAACTGTAAGTACCCATTCGCACCATGAGAGCGTCTACGTTGACACGAATACAGTGGGCTTCTCGCTGCTTCACCCATCCTTCATCCACGATCTGCTATCCGCCATGTTTGGCATGCGAGCTTGGCCCACACCCGTTCGTCTCACTCATCCTGATCCTGAAAGTCAGCTAATCGTGTTGTCCGATTCTCCTCGCCTCCTCCCGCCACTTATCTTTCTGTTCGCCATGTAGATCTGGAAGCCGATGTGGCCCTTCTTCCTCGCCGGCGGTCTCACCTTCTACGGTGTCTCCCGACTGCAGACTGCGGCTTTGAGCAGTTCGTTCCCATGCTCTTCTCGCCCCCGTGCTTTGCTTATGCAGATGAATTTGCAGGTCCGGAGACTGCGAATGACCCGCGGAACCCATATGGTGAGCGATCCTTCGTGATGAAGGGGTCTGGCTGAAGTGCCTGATGTAGCTGCGAACCGGTCGAAGGTCAACGGGAACGGGCATTAGATTGATGGATGCAGTCATGATGCTCGATTGATGACCTGCTGTCAGCAGGCAACGTCAACCTCCATCTTTGAGACGAGCGGTGCGAACTTTCCTGGAAATCGAAACCGCTTTACCGGTCGACAACTAACTCAGAACCTTGTGATCACCGCTCGTACCTCTTTCTCGGCGATCTGCAGTGCATGAAAACCCAACGATTCACCGGATACCTGTCGGGAGAGGTCTTCGCTGAAGGCTCCATAGATACATACACTAACGCGAATGGACCAAACTGCGCCACGAAGTAGAGCCTCCCGGCTATCCCTCGTTCAGAACGGCCAGCGTTCGTTCCCCGTCCATACCCGCCTCCTTCTCCATGCCGCATCCGATCCACTCCTTCAAGGAGCAGAGCCGTTCAAGAAGGAGAGAAGGAAATTTACGTCCGGCGTACGACTCCGTCTCATCCTTGTCGAGGGTCTCCGCTCCGCCGTCTCTGACGCCTTTACAAATCGCCAATCCGCC
>JAABUW010001300.1_pt1 | contig 42782 bp, 48 predicted proteins | sample 5560081 | NCBI WGS metagenome assembly JAABUW01 (sample SAMN10711882, study PRJNA513363) | rock metagenome | isolation source: Antarctica rocks | place: Antarctica: Victoria Land, Knobhead sud | reverse complement strand
CTTCTGGGGCATCTTTTAGGGAGGAGTAGACCTGCCATGCCAGCTGTGGAACAGTAACAAAGTCACTGATGCCGAAACCGAAGCTCATTGTGCCTAAATGATAGGTTCGCCTTGAAACTGGATTCAGATCGCTGGTTGTTTCGCCTGACTGGTGATTCTGCCTGGGTGGTAGGTACTGCTAAACAGCGAATCTGCGTGACTGACGGGCTTTTGAGGAAAAGAATGCTAGCTGACTCGCCAAAGATAACGGAGAATTTACATCGACGAGTAAACGATAGGGCGTAAGGCGGCTCATATGTCTTTACTTAATTCTCCTAGTTCTGGGGATATCAAAATGGGTGGTTATTGCTACACATCAAACGAAAGGGTTACTTTCCCAACCGAGACGAACGAACATACTGACGAAGCCTTCGAACTAGAGAAGGCAAGCAAAAACAGAAGTAGATGATAAGATTCGATAAAGGCATTGGACCGCGTTTAGTGACTGCTAGCGATAAATTGTCAGCTCTAGCATATGAGATTCCAGACTACAAGCGTCACGAATATTCCGACTTTTAAATGCGGATAGATATAGCCGCAACATTCTTATACGCGCAGCGAATCTGATTGGCAAACTGTAATCTGGTGGCAGCGCGTGACTGCTTCTGCCTCTGCCGATATTGGGGCTTGAGGTGGACATGAAATAAGGTGCCTTCTAAGGGACGGTAGCCAGAAGCTCACCAATACATTCGGGAATGGATCACTAACGGCCACTTGACGATCGCGATGGCAGACCACTTTCCCTGATCAGATACCAGCTTCGACTGCAGGAAGGTCGAGATCAAGGTCGAGATCCCAGTTGATTTCGCCTTCGTCGCCGTATCTCTGCTTCAGCCATTCATTGGTCTTTTTAAAGTGTCCGCAGTCGAGCTGCGCAACCGAGATTAGTACAAACGGAAAGAGACACCTAGATCAAGATAGACTACTTACGAATCCCTTATGCGCACTCAATGGACTCGGATGTACGCTTTGCAGTATACAATGCCTCTGCCTATCTATCTTGGCCACCCGCTTCCCCGCCGGACTTCCCCACGCTAAAAACACCACCCCTTTCGTCCTGGTCTTTGCCACGACATCAATCACCTTCTGCGTAAACTTCTCCCACCCTTTGCCAGCATGACTGTTGGCCTCGTGCGCGCGCACAGTAAGACATGTATTCAGCAACAATACCCCACGATCTGCCCATGGCGTTAAGAGGCCTCCGTTCTTGGGAGGCGGCTTGAAGCTAGGGTAATCCTTTGCGAGGGCGATGTAGACGTTTTTGAGGGATGGTGGGGCAGGGGTGGGCGGCCGGACAGAAAAGCAGAGGCCGTGGGCTTGGTTGATGTTGTGGTAGGGGTCCTGACCAAGCACAACAGCTTTGACAGTAGGAAGCGGAGTATGGCGGGACCTGGCGGATACGGTTAGATCAAACAACAAACAAATTGAGGGCAACTCGCATGGAACGCACCAAGAATACACATCCTCGCCTGGCGGAAACACCTTCTTCCCCGCCTCCAGCTCCCGCTTCAAAAACCGCTTTAGCTCCAAAAACTCCTTGCTCAGCACCTCGTCCTTCAACTGCGCCAGCCAGCTCTCGTGCAGTGTGTCAATCTCCAATTTCAACAACTCTTTTTGCTCCGCTGATAGCTTCTCGACCCATTTCTCCTTGTCGAATTTCGCGATGGGGAGGGCGGGGAGGGATTGAGTTTGCTGAGAGGCTGGAACAGTGGTGGAGGAGGTTGTGGAGGAGGTTCCGGGGGTGGCTATTGTGCTAGTAGCAGCGGGTTTGGGCGCGGTGAAGAAGGAGGTTATGCTGGCGTTTGCTTTTGGTTTTTTGGCCGATGCTGCGGCCAGGTCGGCGGCTTTGCGCTTGAGTGGGGTGGTCATTATGTTGGGGCTTCTCGTGGGTTGAACTGATGAAATTGATTCGGGGGATTGGGGTATGATAGAACAATGAGGCGAGGAAGTTCTGAAAGGGGGAGTTGGGGGTGCGCAGGCATCAGTCGCGTCTCTGATGTACGAGTACTGTACAAACGTGACGCGTAGAGTGACAGCTACAGTATTGGCGGCCCGCTAGCCCCGAGATTAGGTACCTACCTAGGGCTCGATCCGATAGTGGACTAGCCCTGTTGGTCCAAGTTTTGGGTGCTGGGGTTGTCTAAGGGCAATTTCTAACAGTTGATGGCTTTGGGAGGCGTTAAGTGTGGTGAAGGATAAACGAATGGATGGGGAGAGATTACTGGTATTTTCTCTGTTGGCGATGAACTTTAGCTGATGCTAATACAGTAGTACAACAGGGGAAGCTGAGTGCTTCTGATCTCACGACTGGATAGAAGCTTGGGAAATGGGGCAGATGATGCGACTTGATAAGCTACGCCTCGAGTATTTGGACCATGTCAGTCCAATTTCCCACCATTGCAGACCTCGTCGCAATTGCTTCTTCCGATAAATTTAGCTATGGCTATGACGTGTGAGGTACCGTACTATTTTACATGGTGTGCAAGAAAGGCCCAAAGCTCCAGCAAAACAAGGTTTGTACATTAATCTCAAAGCTCAATTAGAGCTTCTTCGACTACCTTCGGTTGAGGTTGATGCTGTGGTGCTGAAGGGAAAGAATCTTGGGTATATGAGGGCATGGATGAATATATGGGAGTCTGTGTTTGTAGCTGTTGTTGTGGAGCGTGTAGTTGCTGCTGCTGTGGCTGTTGCCAGTAAGGCTGCTGTTGCTGCAGAGGCGGGGGCGCATTTTGTTGCGCAGCTGCATGCTGAGGTGCATACTGTGGAGGTGGCTGCTGCTGTTGAGAAGGCACGGAGTGAAGCTGCTCAGGGGACGGAGTATAGTTCTGGTCCGGTCTTTGCTGGTAATTTGGTTGCGGAGGGGAAACTTCATGGTTCCCTTGATAGTAAGATGCTGCTGAATCTACTGTTGGTGTTTGCACGGGTGGAGCCATAGCTGGAGGCTGCATTTGCGGCTGTGGTTGACCATCTGGTTGGTTCTGGTAATTTCGGTGTTGATTGTCAGCAAAGTAGGGAGCATCTTGTCTCTGAGCAGGGGACTTCGGATAGCCTAGGTAGCTGGAAGCTCGCTGGGGATGGTGTCCGGTATGAATAGGTGGCCCAGGCCCGTACTGTGGTGATCCGGCTGGCGGTCCCCTATCTGGCTGCATGTAGGGTGATTGAAACTGAGGCTGTGGGTAGTGGGTATAATCAGATTGAGGATGAGGGTGCGGGTCAGCCGGTGCTCCGTTCAGGTTGTAGAAGCTCTCTGCGCCACCCCGGCTACTAGGCAATGCGGACGGGATAGATGGGTACATAGTCGATGATGGAGCTGCCTGCGTCCTATAGCCACCATAAGTATTTTGGCTGTACGTGTTCGATAGTCGCTCTTCTAGCATACGGTCGTAATAGCGAACGACCGTAGCGAGTTTAGAATGTAGGTCGAGTAAGGTATCTATTTGGATCAGCTACGACCTGCAGATCACCGGTTGCGCAGGGTGTATGTACCATGCTTGCTCATTGTCTCTCCATAGGACCTTGCAAGCTTTGGCCGTAAAGCCCCAATACTTTCGTACAGCTCTTGAATCTGAGGCTCTCTCAATATTGTACCAGGCGGCTGATGTTGTAACCGATCAACAAGCGTAGAAAAGAGGTTGATATTTTCAGCCTCAACCGGACTCAGCTCATAATTATTCTTCGGCATGGTAAATTCGGAAGGCGTCGCGGTGGGAGCACTTGTGGCCTGTTTCTTGAGATTTACCGCGTGCTTCTTCTTCTGTTCTTCCATGTCTTTAATCGACGCGGCAATAGCAGCCTTCAACTCCGGGTCTTCGTCCTCGTCTTGTGATTTGGCTGATTTGAGATTACCGTTGGTGGCTGTAGCAGACCGTTGTGTCTGAAGCTGCGATTGAGGGACGTAACCTGAGCCAGAGTGACCTTTGACTTCTTCCAAACTCATCTGCAAAGCCTTTTTCAAGTCATCGTCGAAACCGTCATCCACTCGAGCATCACGTGGTTGCATCGAGTTCCGTGGTCTTATAATACTTGCGTTACCTTTAGCAAGAGAACGCTCCACTGGGAGTGGTGTGCTCCGTGACCTATCCGTCAATTTTGCGTAACAGCCATCGTCTACCCTAACAGCCTGGACGATCCCTAAATGCGGTAGTGGTATTGACTTAGTTGAACACTGCGCATCAAACACGTTTCCACAATTTCTACAATGATGCTTCCGGTTGGTGAAGCTGAAGGCTGTACGGCATCGCATGCAGACGTCCGAATCAATCCATTCTGGGGGCTATACAGTATGTTAGTGACAGTGCTGAAAGATTATTGAATTAGGCGACTGACGGCACTGCTGTCCAGCATGCTGCTTGATATATCAACCTTGGGTGGAAACCGGAAACCCTCTCTTTGCAAGGTTCGATATGTCTCACCAACGTAGGATAGATCACCTCGTCCTTCCGTTGCACTCGCCCATAACTGAATGAGCTCTAGGATCTTGCTCTTGACCTCGTCGTTTGGCGCAGCAACTCCATACGCCTTCAACAGAGACCCAAGGTTGTCCATAAACTCTCTTGATGCAATCTCAGCCAGGAAGTGGGATCCCCCATTCTTAACGCAAGTGTCTGTGAGCTGCGGGCCATATCAGCGAGCGTCTCACCAGGGACGATTCAAGACTCTGAAGCTGTACCTTGAGTGTCGCTAACTGAATATTTGGGTTCTTGTGTCCTATTCGCTTCTTCAGTGACCTCATCGCCTCTTTTGGCTGGACGCTCTTCGAACGGATAACGTCTGATATCTCGAGGTTTAGTGCAATATCTTCTCTACACAACATTTAGCATGTCTTTTGCAAATGGTTCCGAAGTTTGGTTCCGCAAGCTTCCTAGCATCACAACGACGTACAAGCTCGAAGATGTTGCTCGCTCAATCTGCTCATCCAGAGCGGAGTTTGAAGCAAACCAGCTCGCCATGATATCTAAACACGGAGGATCTTATACTCGTGGTTGACAGTGTACCATCAGCCTATTTCTGGAATAATGCAAACACTCTTTTAGATTGTTGTGGCTTGTGTGAATAAGTAGTGAAGTCCTGTGGTAGAGAGTATCAAGCTCTAGGCTGTCACAGGAAGAATGTAACGCCGCCTCCGCCCGCATGACGGAGCCGTGTCTTAGCTCCCGCCAACGTCGCAGGCACGGCAGAGTCAGCCATTCATTGCCTGTAATTAACCGTTTAACATAGCTTTTACCACTGGTTCCACGTTCAGATTCCTGCTGCTGCTGCTTCTTAGACTGTAACAGCTACTCGCTGTAGCTTGAACACCAGCCAGAGAGAATCTTGCCTACACCGCCACAAGCGCTCTATAAATTATCGTCCCCACCACCGTCATCAGCTCGTCGAAAGGGTTGGATTTGTCAATAGTTTCTGGACTCCAAGTGGCATTCCTGCAGATACCGGAGCTCTTCATTCGGGATGCACATCGATTCTCTTTCGGCACTTGATCGGTAGCCATGGCTGTACGTGCCCCGGCAACTGGGCACGTCTACATTCAGGCAAATGGCTTCGCAGGTTCAGACGGGCAGAGCTCTGTATACTCCAGTAACTCGAGCTGGCCTGGAAGTCAAGGAGATGTTGATATGGGCAATGGAGACATAAGGCCGAAGCCTCGGTACCCGCATGTCAAGGACCTCCAAGCCAAGGCAGATGCGGCGCATGGCTTCGTTGGTATTCACACACCGGTATGTGTTCGACGTCTAGTTCTTGCTGTGCGGGCTGGCTTAGAAGGCTTGGCTGTTACTGCTTCTTTCTAATGATCCCATATTAAACAGATACGGACCCTTTTGAATCATGCGGAACAGTCCGCAAAGCAAGCTTTCATAGACATCGAATTCAAAAGACCCGATCGCGCCTACATCGAGTATCTCGTCAGCTCCAATATACTTCTCTATCTCATACCCAAACACAAAGATTATACTTTGGTGAATACAGATCGCGGAGGATGGCAGCGGACGTACAAAACCCTATGTAGGGTAAGTCACGGATAGATCATGGCTGTGCATCGCCTATAGTAATTCCAAAGCATTGAAGTGCATTGACACATTTAATACCTGACAGTTGTGGGAGCACAAGACGCTGACAGAATTATATGTAGGACAACAACAGCCAGCACGAGATCTTTAAGGATATCTACAACATGATTGTCGACGATAATATCAAAAGTGGAATAAAACACTCAAATGCAGCTCCATCAGGGAATAATCCCCAAGCTACCAACGACCGGTCTCGTCCCACGGCGAGCTCCAATCCGCGCCCTCATTCGATGATGGCGAAGCCGACGTCTTCTACCAGACACGGTAATGAGTTATTCATAGCCGTCCCAAACAATACGTCCAACCGAGACGAAAGGCGGCTCCCAAACCATGAACATAATGCTTCGCATCAAGGCTCAACAATACGCAAAGACAGGCCAACTGTTCGTCCCAAACCCGAGGGATTGCAGAGGCGTGACAGAGTAGTCAACGGGACATCCCACTCCACTTCAGGGGACTTGCTTGCGGAGAGATTCTCGCAGCTTAGAGTCCACCCACGAGATGTGCAGATCCGGACAGAGTCTGAGCCTCGTAATTCGCCATCCGGGACTTCTGTTGAAATGCCATCCCCTACGGATTATGGTCCATTATCTTCTGGTAATTCGCCTTCATCGGCATATCACAGTCGCCCGAACTCAGAATACCTGTCTGCATTTGGCAAGCCCTTGAGGCCTCGTGCACTGCCACCGCCCCCACCCAATCCTCCTCATCCGCCTAAGATTCCTCTTGATTTAGGGCTAGAAACGTCCTTACCAAGAGCTCCAAGTCCCGCGTATAATCCCTCAAGAAATTATCAGGCCTCAAGCAGTACCCCACCTCCTCCAAGGACGGGCTCGAGCTTGCGATCTTCGCAAATTGCCATAGGTACTTCACGGAACAACGATCGAACAAATGGCTTATACCAAACTTCAAGACCGAATGACGCAGGTACTGGCGTCAGGCTCGCGAAGACGGTGTCCACAGAACTGCCTCAGGACACTACAATTGCGGCAGATGAGTTGTACGACCACCTTAGAGCGTACAATGTCCTGGTAATCGATGTTCGGAGCCGCGAAGAGTTTGATCAGGGTCACATGTTTGCAAAGTCCATCATCTGCATCGAACCCTTGGGCCTGAAATCTGGTATATCGGCCGAGGAGCTTGAAGATAGACTGGTCGTCTCACCAGGAGCCGAACAGGCTTTGTTTGAGCAAAGGAACGAGTTCGATCTAGTAGTGTATTATGACCAGAAGACAAGTTCGACGGCGTTCCTCTCAGGGCCCCCAACGGGCAACGACGCCTTCGCTTTAAGAGCCCTACATGATACAATTTACGAATTCAACTACTACAAGCCTTTGCGTCAACCACCAGTGATGTTGCTAGGAGGCATAGAGGCATGGGAGGATCTCGTTGGGCGTAATGGTCTTGCAACATCGAGTACAGCTGCTTTAGTGGGCTCGATAAGACCTCGAACTCTTGCCAGGAAACTAGCGCGGCCCCCTGCTAGGGTTCCTATGGTGAGCTCTAACTCATATTTGGAAGTTCGCAAGCGAAGGTTGAGGGAGCACAAACCTCTAGATGCGGACGAAGAGAGAACGTGGCTTGAAACAGCCCGCAACGAAGAGGTTGAAAGTGGGGACTATCAACATACGCAAAGTGACGGCGACACCGATTCGAACCATTCACATGCCGACGAACCTGTCTCCCCGTATTTTCAATCTTACGAGGAGTTTCTTCGCAAGTTTCCCGAGCCATCAGCGATTGGTAAACAATCTATGATGGTTGCAATGCCGTCGCCACCACCTGCAAGGCCACCTCCATCAATGCCAACTGTCCCATCTCGACCACCTCCGGCTGTTCCTCGTCCCAGCTACAGCGGAGTATCAGAACGAGAATCGTCAGGATTGTCGCCGACGTCACGACAACCGACATCAGCCCGACCACCACTCTACATGCCAAAATCCATCTCACATTACCTCAAGCTGCCTCGGACTGGTCTTATTAATTTCAGCGTGACCTGCTACATGAACGCTACCATTCAATGTCTCCTTGCTACAATTCCCCTCTCCCAATTCTTCCTGGACAACAGATGGCGCGACTACATTCAAAAGAATTGGAAAGGCTCCAACGGCATTATGCCCGAAATCTATGCCAACCTCGTCCGCAATCTCTGGCGCGGTGAAGTGCAAGCCATTCGGCCCACCTCGTTCCGCAATTTCTGTGCGCGCCTAAATCGTGAATGGGGTGTCGACAGACAACAAGATGCCAAAGAGTTCTTCGACTTCCTCCTCGATTGCCTGCACGAAGACCTCAACATCAACTGGGAACGGAATCCCCTCCGCCCTCTTAGCACCGAACAAGAACAAATCCGTGAACGCACGGACATGCAAATTGTCTCCAGGAAAGAATGGGACCGGTACTGCCACCGCGAATCCTCGTTCATTTCTAGCCTCTTTGCTGGCCAGCACGCGTCTCGTCTCCGCTGCACCACGTGCCAACACACCTCCACCACCTACGAAGCCTTCTACAGCATCAGCGTTGAGATACCCCGGTCCGGCCGCGGCGACATCTACGAGTGTCTCCGAAGCTACTGCCAGGAGGAAATGCTCAGCAAAGACGAGATGTGGAAATGCTCGTACTGCAAATGCGAGCGCGAAGCTACGAAACAGATCACCATCACTCGTGCCCCGCAAGTCCTCGTCGTGCATTTCAAACGCTTCTCCGCATCAAAAACTGAATCCGCCCGCAAAGTCCACACGTCGATCCATTTCCCGCTGCACGGTCTGAACATCGAACCTTACATGGTGCCCCCCTTACCAGATCCAGGTCTCAGGGACAACGATACCGCGACCACGCCGCCGTTCCTATATGACGCGTATGCAGTAATGCGGCATTTGGGCGCCTCCGGCAGTGGCGGGCACTACATTTCTCTGGTCAAAGACGCGGCGAGGAACTGCTGGCGAAAGTTTGACGACGAGAAGGCGACGGATTTCGATCCAAGGGGTTTGAAGCCGGAGCAGAGGCTGCAGAATGAGCAAGCGTATTTGGTGTTTTATGGACGGTCGGCGGCGCGGTAAAAATCCTCCAGTCATAATGGGGCTTCGTGAGCTTTCACCCACGCCTGGCTATGGTCTCTTTGGATGAATTTTACGAGGGGGTATCGGACGTGAGTGCTTAAGAGAAATTATTCACGATCAGCACTAAAAATTGTGGCGATTCAGGGGTAAAGGGGAGAGTGCATGAGGCTTGTCATTGTCGGGCAAGGGATGTGTATATATCGGGTCCATGAGCCGAAGCCCTTTGTAGCGATGGGATGCATCTGTACGGCGTTTTCTTCCCTTTTAGAGGGCCATGATTTGGGCCTATCAAAACTTAGGAGGGTCAATGGCATTTACCAAGTAAGCAGGAAATTTTTCAAATGCAAGGGCATTATTGCCAGCGAAGATTCCCAGGGATACTGTTCTTGCTTATGGTGTTCTTGGAGATTCGTCACTTGTGGGACTACCGGGATGGAATTTAATAGGGATAAGCTCCCAGCTCAAAAAGAGAATACCAAACAAACGATTTGAGAAAGGTAGTTGATATCGTCATTTCCACTCTCGAACCACAGGTCTTCTTTAATTTTCGCAGCCTGGTCCATGCCGATCCTCTCCTTTATCGCCCCCTCCCCCCAATATCCTGCCCCAATCGATAACCCCCCACCTTTTCCCACTCAACCTTCTGCCTCGTAATCGGCAACTGCCTCCTCAACCCCTTAAATTCGCCCTCACTCAGCCTCTCAAACCCGCGATTCAGCTCCTCCTGATATTTCTTCTCGGCGGTCGCGATGGCGCGGGTTATGTCGGCTGGGGTGGGGGATGAGGAGGAGAGGGAGAGGGAGAGGGGTTTGCGGGTGGTGAGGCGGACGTTGCCGTCTTCGTAGTAGTGGACGTCGACGAGGAGGGTGCCGGTTAGGGTGGCGGAGGTGGGGGTGTAGAGGTAGGTGGAGCGCCAGCGGCCGTTCCTGTGGGTTGGAGGAGGGTTAGTTGGGGGGTTGGAGGGTTGGGGAAGATGTGAGAGTTGAGGGGCGTACCAGAAGTTTGAGGGGGAGTATTTGTTTGCGACGAGGAGGATCGTAAGGGTGGAGTCTGAGGAGGTAGGGAAGACGGCGTGAGTTGACGAAGGGTAATGTTCTCGGGCGTGGGCGGAGAGGGCTTTGTTGAGGGAGGTTCTGTGGTTCTGGGGTTAGGACTTTTTTCCTTCTAGAGTGAACGAGGGGGAAAGGTCCCGTGGCGGACGTACATGAGCTCGGTATGCTGCGATTGTAAAGCATGGGATTGGACGTCAGACGCTTTCTGTGACAGTAACTGTCATTCCCCTAATCCTTTGACGCCATTCCACCAGGCACCGGCTTACTTGTGTAACATGATCAAATGTAAAAGAGCTCGAGCTTTCCGCATCGTAGTATCTTCCGTTTCCTAGCGAATTATATGTGCTGACCAGAGCCTGTTCCGTGCCTGTCAGATTTCTCCCTCCATGTCTAGTATGTTGTTTGAAGCTGCCTGCTCACCTCCTTGCCGCTCCCAGGGAGCTTGACAACGGTCAATTGCTCCTCATTGTATTTCTCGAACGCTGGTCTCGCAGACTCTAGCACCTTGGGTTCGTCAACGGTGAGTTTCTTAATGTCTGATTGTATAAGCTGTTGAAGACTTGACGATACTTGCGGGTGGCTGCATTACCTGTAATGACATCGGCGAGCTAGTTCACTGTCAGAGTGGATTCGCCAGACTCGTATCGCGGGGGTGTACCTCTCCGGGAGGGGCGCCTTCTATGAATGCGGAGACCGCCGCGGTGTTCTTTGAGGCCATGTTGCTGCTGAGTTGAGATAAGACTTCTAATCACACCGCATCTGGCAGACTGGAGTTTTGGCTCATGAAAGCCCAATAATGAATCGCGGCGCGGGTAAATGGCTGGTGTCGTTTAGGGCTCGGGGATCTAGAAGCGCGGCTCCTAAGGTGCACATCCTTCAAGGACTTGAAACTTTGCATCTTGGGCATTTCAGGACTTGCTTGTATCAACAGATTCATTGAGTAAAAAGATAGATCATCTATATTTGAGAACCTCCAAACAGCAGGGTATCATTAAGATAAGGCCGATCTCTTGTATAACGCCAGCGTCCCATCGTAGAGCAACTGAGACCTCACTCAATGCTCATATTCATCAAGCCATCATTCGTATCACACATGCCCTGAAACCCAACCCTTTTGGGCCCGGACCCTCCCGTCCCACTCCCACTACTCACACTCCCTCCACTGCTCACTCTCTCCCCCACCACCTGCACACCAGGCGTCTCGCGGCTATTCTTCGGCTGCATGCCCCACCATCCTGTTTCTCTCTGAAGTGGTGATTGAGGTAGAATAGGACTATTTTGCAGACTCATTCCAGGGGAGACAGCTCGACGCTTGAAGTAATTCGGGTCTAGGTCGTCATCCCGCATGCGTTTGTTGCCTTTACGGGAAACTTCGAAGTTGGTGACAAGCGGTTGGGGAGCGGGGTAAAGTACCGGTGTTTCCTTTTCCAGAGCCCGATGTTGCTGGGGGGTCACTAATTGGATGGATGAAATGGGAGTGTCCATGTTGATGTCGTCGCTGATACCAGAAGAATTACCTCGAGGAAACAGCTGAGGAGGGGGGGTTCGCGTTCGGTCATCGAAGGTGTTCCAGAAGCCCAGACCACCAGAATGGCGGATTGCTTGATGCGTGAATGTGCTTGAGGACCGCCGCCTTGCGTGTAGACCTGACCCTATTATTACGTTCTCTGGGATGTCTTCGAGGCCATCAGATTGGGTTGCTGCTAGGGGAAGTAGACTGGGTGAGGAGGCTGTAGTTGTTGTTTGTGAGGGTGCCAGGTTCATATCTCCGTCGGCATCACTTTCCCTGACCTGCCGAATGACTTCTGCTTCTCGTTTGACTTCGGTATCGACAGGTGCTACCTCTTCAAGGAGAGCGGCTCGTATGCGTGCGAAGTTCTTCGTTTTTGGCTTTGGCTTTCATCAGTACGTGACACTTGTGAATGATTGGGTAAGCACGTACCAACATATTACCCCTCCTGGTGACTGCCCTTCGAATGACATTCCTTCGTTCATCCATGCTGGGTGTGACCGGCGTTGGGTTGCTCAAAGGATCGTTCGGACTCGTCCGGTTATTTCCTCCTTCGTCACTATCATCAATATCAGAAAGTCGCAAGTCGTCGGTGCCTAGACTGAGGCTTTCTCTCCTTGAACCTAGATCTTTCTTTGAAGGTTCTTTGGAAAAATATCCACTGCCAAGACTGCTTTCGATGCTTTTCAGCATTGGTGGTGAAGAAGGACCTAAACTGTGACTGCTAGAGTTGCTGGAGCTCATCCTGATGCGGCCAGGTTTTATCCGAGCTCGTTGATAACTCATGAGCTTTGTAACAACAGGTGATAAGCCAATACCGTCACCTCCCGGGCTTGAGAATATAGGTGGGCCGAAATTCATCGATCCATTTTCGCCTTTGTACACATGTGGTGTCATGTGAATGGGATCCTCCTCTTCAGCATGGTCCATCATGTCATCACTGTCCGACGTTGAGCTTCCGGTGTCATATTCCATCATGCTAACACTCCCCACAGAGCTCGATATGGCTGGTTTGTCGGGGTTTGCTATGGTTGACCATAGAGAGTTTGCTACGCTACCAGGAGAGTCGGGTACATGCGAAATGTTCATTGTGTTGTTGAAGAGAGCTTTCCGAGGTGGGATCATCATGCCGCGCCCACCAATTATAGGTGAAGAGTCGGGCGAAGATTGCTCTGCCAATGTGGAGTGATGTAGATTTGTACAAGCCCTTGAGAAGTCGAGACCTCTTGACCGGCGGGGAAGAACGGAGGCTGCAGTCGCATAAGAGTTTGTGGAGTCGAGTTTGGGAGACAAAGGAGCGCGTTTAGTTATATTGGCTGTACTTGTACTGCTAGTATCTCTTGGCGGCATCTGCAAGCTAAGACCGCGTGGGGGAAAGTTCGGCCTCTTAGGTGTGACCGGGCAAGGAGCCACATGAGTGTCGTCCTTTGAGGTTTTTGTGGGCTCAACAAACAGTGGTGCCGGGGAAAGGGTTGATAGCGGTCCATGCGCAGACCAAGGTCTCGGTCGTGAAGGAGATCTCGAGGTTTCTTCCTCTGGACGTGGAAGGTCATGATCGTCGCTGCCAATGTTGATGTCTTTAGGTTCGCGTTCCTTCTCGAGTTGGTAGGTCAATTGGCTTCGCACTTCTTGCGGTCTGTCTCCTCGCTCGGTGTCCGCCATCAACGGTGCTATTATACTAGCTCTTGCTAGAATTATTCGACATGTTCTCGTCGTTAATGACGTTCAAGCTTCTCGATTACATTAAAGAATTCTATTTTTAATCTGTCAAACGCTCTAGCCGCTGTTCGAGCCGCCGGTTAAAGAGGGGCATCCTCATGTCAGGCAATTGGTGTTTTCAGTCAAACATGATATTAGCCCCTTCCATTTGTTAGTCCTTCCACTTTTGTTTTTCGACTCTGTATTGTATCTTCCGGGACTCACTAGGGATCCAGACTGACGGCTGTACCCTTTATTTAGTTCGAGAGAATTGAATATCCATTAGCACACGAAACTTTGTGATTTTTGCACTTTCTGCAAAGCTATTTTTTGATTCCCGAGGGTCCCTCTAACGATATCTGAACCTCATATGCCCAAGTCAACAGTGCTCCCATTACATAGATTACCTCAAGCCAGATTTTCCAAAACCGCGTTAGCTCCAAGAACCCCCTTAATAGCAATACTTTCCGCTATCCGCGTGTCATGTACAACACCATTGAACCCATATATACATTCAAAGACCCAAACTGCTTGACCCAGCTGCCAAAACCCCTCCCAGTCGCACGGTACGTACATCGACCGGAAACAAACGTCCCAAACCCGCCGAACCGAAGCGCCTGCCCAACTCCCTTTGCTTCGCTCTTCGACTGCAAATCACTAGAGACCTTAATCCTATTATCTGGCAGTTGTTCCTCGAGGTTGTCCCTGGAAACGACTGTGTACCATTGGATCGTCACAGTTCTCTCATTCCCATCATTACATTTAGAGCGTATATCATGCAACTCTGCCGTCCACCATCTCAATTCTTACTCGGACGTCTCAAAGACCTTCTTTTTCCCGCTCTCCCCCACTGTACACGGCTGTCTAGTCGATGGGCGTCTTCCAGGCTGTTGGTTATCGTACAACCATTCGCGCAGTTACTCGGCCATTGCTAAATTGTGAACAAACTCGACTTGGGCCTAATTAGGTACGTATGACATATTTCAATACAGGCCGCGAAGGCGATACCAGGAGAGAATGTTTTCTACTTTCGTTGGAGGGGTGGATGAAATATTGATATGGAGCCAGGTAGTGCATGCAGGCGCAGGATACGCCGAGGCAGCATTCGACAGGGCCCCAGAGGAGCATCTCGGCATCGTCAGATTGGGGTCGCCAGTAGCCATGTTTGGGACGGGGTAGGAATGCAACGTAGACGCTCTACAGCGTTAGTGAGATGTACAATTATGGAAGCGGAAAAAGACTAGACGGTAGAACATTAGTATGGAGCGTTTGATGACGTGGATTGTGAAGGCCCGAATAAGAGACTTGGCGGAGAGGATTTTGAAAACAGCTATGAGTGTTTGGGGAGGTATGGGGTCACTTTATATGACTCTGAAGATGTGTTTTCCAACGCCGGATTGAACGGCTAGTCCGGTTTCGACAGAGTTCAGTCTTAAACGCTTCGAGAAGACTAACAGATGAGAGAGGCAGCGCGTATTACGAGCGACAATATCTGCATAATCCAATCAGTGTCTACTGAAGACATGGGACTGGGAAACGCTCGCAAGTCCAAGGACGATTAGCAAGTCCGACAATAGTACAGTGAACGAACGATCCCATGCGAAACCAAACGAACGATAACAAGGATTACCGCCGCAACTCCCACACAACGCTCCCAACCACAATTTAAGGACTTTCGGCCCTGAGCCATTGGATACTCCATTGCCGGCGATAGAGACGCCATACTCCAACTAGCTATCGCTGTTATCCCATCAGTCCCAGCAGAAACGAAAATGGTTTGTTTTTAGAATGAGTCCCAGATACTGAAGTTTCGAGGGAGGAGGTGAAAAGAAGCATGCCCGCCCCGCTGGTTTGAGGGAAGAGGGGCATGTCAATGCTAAAGCCAGCCCCAGAAAAAGAGTTAAACGGTCCCAATTGTTATTATAGTCGCTAGTGTCAGCTGTTTCTCACGCTCATTGGCTCACGGATTTTTTTCCAAAGATGCGAACTGTCATGCTATTGCAATTTCCTTGTAAATCTTATCAAATCTTTGCTTTTCCCCGGATTTTCGTCAACATCTATACCATGCGCAGCAGACTACATGTACTACATGCACTACATGCACCACATTGCACGCCGCTGAGACGCTACTCGTACACAAGGCTTTTCAACCCTAACTCAATAATCTCATTGTCCCATTTCGGATGAAGGCTCCTTCCGAGTGGCAATGTTATTTGGTGTAGTCATCAAAGGCACCGGCAAAGTATTGACATAGCTCATCTTACTCATAGAAGTCTGATGGCCTGTTCTTGTGGGCTTCTTCTTCCCAGTATCAAAAGACTTGCATTATGATTTCGTAGTCAGTATCGGACCCTTGTACTCGAAGTATGCTTCGGTGGATAAGGCATTATTTGTCCAATCGCTCGCTGACAGTAGAGATGGGGCGTACTGCGTACCGTTGACGGATTAGGCCACCATTTCGCTTGGCCAATAACCGCAAGTAAGCTGAACCTACTGCCATATCTTGTCGATGATTCCGACCAGAGCGTAGAGTGTATCGCTCGTCTCGAAATCTTCCGTATCCAATTGAAACTTTCAGGCGCTCCGTTGGGATTTGTATCATCACACCCTGCTTCGCCTGGATAATAGCGGTATCTTCCGGCTACGGTTGGGGTTTCCAGCCCGGCAAAAAGTGGTGGATTATCGGTCTGACAGTATATACTACTCGACCAATCGACGAATTGTTGCATCTGAAATCTTGTGACGTTGCTAACTTTTGGCCCAGGACAGTCAAGGCAGTAAGGTACCTCCCCAAATTGCCCCCAACTTATTAGCTCCGGTTATAGATGCCTCAAGGGTGTTAGCTGATTACTGATGCTTCGGCTTGCAGGGCTGCTGCCCTAGTGTGTACCTTGTTCCCAACTCTGTTGGTATGAGTCAAGCCTTTACAGTGAAGCAAGTGCGGTAAACCCTGATATATAAATTGCATGTCATGAATAGGCAAGGACGAGCATATCAAGGAGCTGACCGCGTGGGGGGCCGACGTCGAACATGTTGGATTCCGTAAAAGACGCTGCGAGTCTGCGCAGAGCACAACAGCATTCGCTGGATGTCTTATCAGGATCGATACATCCCACCAGGCCACAGCCCTCAACCCTCGAGGAAGGCAATGCTAGCCTATTTGAGAGACTTCCTGGAGCCGGACTGGGAATAGAGATGACTACCGATCATCTCTTGCGTAAGATTGCTCCCGGTCTCAGTGGCTGCAGTTTATCCCCAACTTATTATGGTTTCGTGATTGGTGGTGTCACCCCTGCAGCCAGGGTTGCTGACCACATCGTTGCTACCTATGACCAGAACGTACACGTGCACCTCCCTGATGAGACCATAGCGACAGCAGTTGAAAACAAGGCGCTGATATTCCTGTTGGATCTCTTTAACTTTGATCCCGATTTCTGGCCTGGGAGGACTTTTACCACTGGTGCAACGGCTAGCAATGTCCTCGGACTCGCTTGCGGCCGGGAATATATCATTAACAAAGCCATAATGAGGCATAGAGAGCAGCAAGGATTTCCAACGGATGAGATGTTTGACTCTGTCGGCGAGATTGGATTGCTTGCTGCGTGTCGAGCTGCCGGCATCGAAAAAATCCAGATTTTGACGACTATGCCCCACTCTTCTCTCGGAAAAGCTGCCAGTATTACTGGTCTAGGTCGCTCTTGCGTTGTAGATGTTAGTAAAGCTGAGGCTAGTCTGGCTTTCGACTTGTCGAAGCTCAAGTCCGAGTTGGCACTCAAGAACACCGTCTCCATCGTCGCAATCTCCTGTGCGGAAGTCAATACTGGAATGTTTGCAACACATAGCTATGAGGAGCTCCAAACCATAAGGTCACTTTGCGATGAACATGGGGCTTGGATCCATGTCGATGCAGGTAATGGTATTCGAACCTCTTAATTATAATATTGCAATTGACCAATTTGTAATGTAGCATTTGGAATTTTCGCCAGAATTCTTGATGGATTGCCAGAGTTTGAGAAGGTATGCCATGGCGCTGAAGGTCTCGAATTGGCAGACTCCATTACTGGGGATGCACATAAATTGTTGAATGTCCCTTATGATTGTGGATTCTTTTTCTGCCGCCACCAGGACCTAGCCCGCCAAGTGTTCCAGAATGCCAACGCGGCCTACCTGAATTCAGCCACGACAGGCCCTGTCACTATCCCGTCTCCTTTGAATATAGGTTTGGAGAACTCACGCCGCTTCAGAGGTCTTCCAGTCTATGCGACATTAATAGCGTATGGCCGAGATGGTTACAAAGAAATGCTTGAAAGACAGATCCGTTTTGCACGAGCCGTAGCTGCATATATTCATGAGCATCCAGCATACGAACTTTTGCCAGAAAGCCTTGACTGCCGGGACAGAATCGACCAAGACATCTTCATCGTCGTTCTTTTCAAGGCTAAGGATGCAAGCTTGAACATGGATCTTGTACGCAGGATCAATTCAAGTGCCAAAATGTATGTGTCAGGTACGAAATGGCACGGCCAGCCAGCGAGTCGGATAGCAGTAGCGAATTGGCAGGTTGATCCGACTCGTGATCTAATATTGGTGAAGACGATACTTGAAGCCATTTTGCGCGATTAGCATTAGTAGGGGGTGGAGATAGAATACAGATAAAAGCACCCAATAGAGAGAAACTCAAGTCTCTCAGCCCACTCCGAGATCTTTTGATTGATCAAGACTTTTAATTGATTCGGGTCGTTGACCATCAATCAGAAAACGAACCGGACCATCCTCGCGTCCTATGTCTAATTGAGTGGATTGACACAACTTTATCGCCTTCTACCCACGCCCCCAGCCTCGCTGTTCCGGTTCTCCATACTAATGACCTCGCCAATGCCCGCTTCTTCTTGCTCGTCTTCAAGCGCAATGATTTCTTCTCTACAGTCCCACCATTGTTCTTCGGCCAAATCGAAAGCCCTTTTCCTGAGCTCTTTGATCGACTCCTGAAATGTAGCATCGTTATTTCGCAGGCTTTCAATAACAACGTCTTGCCAAGGCACCGAGGTCCTTGTAAAGAATTCGCGCAAGCTTTCAAATGGTCGGGGGTGCGGTCTTGTGTCAGCAACGACGGGCCCTGGCTGTTCGAGCTCACTATCGGCCGTTTCGAGTGGCACTACAGTCTCTTTGACCTTCAGTGGCAGCCCAGTCTCTTGTGGAGGCAGCGGAACCCCCATTGAAGAATCCCCATCGGCATCCTCATCTTCGGAGTCATCTTCATCATTGCTCTGAGTGTCACTATCTTCTTCGTCACTGCCCTGCCAATTGTCCAATTCCCTCTGGTAAATCTCGTGAACCCCGTCAAGCTTCCCAAGATCAATGGCCCACATTTCATCGAAGGTAAACTCACGATCTCCTTGTTCGTAGGTCCCGCCGAAAATGTACAACATATCATCCTGAACAGCCAGCTGAGCGTTGAAACGTGGGTGTGGCATAGTGAAGAGCACTGGCTTCACTGGTTTTGCAGGTGTCTCATCAAGATCCATGTCTTGAGCTGGCTCACCACTGGTGTCTGCAACCGACCCCTTCGTCTCTAGAGCTGCTAAATTACGCAGAAGCTCTGCCTCATCTGCTTTCCCCCTACCTCTTTTCAAATTCCCGCGATCATCTGCTTGCTTCATTAAAGCGACTTTAGGACGTCTCAGCGTAAGTTGGAAATATCTGTTTCTTTCAATGTTCCATGCGAACAGGGTATCAAAAAATTCACTCTCTATGCCCTCCTCGCTTTCCTCAACGTCATGTACGCCGCCGAACATTATTCCTCTACCTTTGTGGTAAGCCATAGTAGACCCAGCTCGAGGTGGGTTCGGTGGATTCGTAGGCTTCTTCCGCCGTTCCCAACGTATCGTTGGAGTATTGTTCGAGGGAGCATCGGGTCCAGGAGGGGAGATACGCAAGAACCAGGTGTCTTGGTATATGGTAGGCTTTAGTACAGTCCGAAGACCCTGGCCTCCTCCCTTCAATTGTTTGCCAGCCGCTACGGTAGACTTTATTCGCGAATAGCCTCCAAATATGACAGCCCCTTTCTCATGGGGATGGAAAGTAAAGGAGGATCGGGCATCAGGTTTCTGTGTTGCTGGGGGTAGCACTGGGTTGTGCCAGACAAAGTTTTGGGTATCATATATCCAAAGGTCTTGTAGGTATTTTGTTTGCTGAGAAGTATCCTGGAATCCGCCAAACAGTATGATATAATTCTAGTTTCGTTCAATATGTGAAGAGAATCCGTCAGTCTTCGGTGCGACTTACTTTGTAATATGTCATGCGATGTCCACTCCTCGCAGGTGGTTTTTGACCTTTAGTCTCTATCCTTGTCCACTCTCTTGTGGAGGGCTCCAACCTCCAGAAGTCATTATAGTGGTAAAACGTCCCTTGCTTTGGTGACGAAAATTCCCCTATTCTGGTCAGATCATTGGAGAGCACAGTGGTAATGAACATTCAATCTATGAATCTAGAATGCCAAGCCTACCACCGAAAAGATACAGCCCGCCAACATTACCACCTCGACACCAAGCATGTCCACTTCGAGGGAGTGGACTGTTCGGGCTTGTGACTCTTCGCCATTCATCCTTCTCTGTGAGGTAAACAAAAAGGTCATTGAAGAACATGGCAAGAGCCCCATTGTAGAACTCGCCGCCAAAAAGGAACAGCTCTTTGCTGCTGGAGGGTGAGCCAATTAGAGTAGCCGAGGAACGCGGCGACGGTGGCTCGCAGGGTGTCTCGGTAACTTTGAGAAACAGGGCTTGCTGTGCAATGGAGAGTCAGCTTCGAGTCTAGAGCCGTTACTGAGACTTCGCAGTTATTTCGTCCCCTTATTCTTGTCTGCACTCGAGTTTCATAGTCATAGTCGTAGCAAGAATAGCCATTCACCTTTTTCGCGTACTCTTCGAGAACAGACTCTAGATCGACATCTTCCGCGTCGCTGTCTCCTGGTCCTTTTGATTTAGATTTTTTGTCCTTCTGTGCTGCCTTCTTGATTTGCTTAGCTGCAACACGGGTTTTCTGCTCCGCGGTCTTGGACTTCTTATCCTTTTTCCCCATGGTTGTAGGAAAGACTTTTATGTATTTCAGATGTCGTAGTATGAATCGATCTATGGGAATATAGAATTCACCAACAATCTCCAGAATAAAGAGACTGTTGAATTAAACCTGAAATTCCTGTTTTTTTCTGTTTAAGTCATATAGATTTGCAAAAGGACAGTTCCGTATCTTCATAGATTACTTTAGGATGAATCTCTGAACAGCCCGAGTCAGCCGTGCTATGCTAAGAGTCGTAATTCCAATCAGCAAATTCTGGATGAGCCCCTCGAGCCTGGATCTGACGTGCGAGTACGAAGTCTGTGATTGGCATATTACGGTAGGAAACATTAAAACAACTACCTTGAGCTACGCACGCTACGGTAAAGAGATACTGTACGCTAGGCGCGCCCGCTGACTAACGACCGCCCAAAGTCGCGTCACCCAACCGAGTCAAAGCAACTACACGTCAAAGCTGGATATGAAGACATAGGCTCGTCAAAGTGGAAGACTTGGGAGACTATTCATGGCTGCTTTTTCGAAGGCAGCAATGATTGGGTTCCATGACGAGGAATAATCTGCGAGAAAATCTATCTTGGCTGGTTAGCTCGAAACCCTTCGCTCCTCAACCACCAGGACCCGCCCCACCAGCCAGCTACTTCTCTGCTACTCAAGACACACCAATACACGATAGTTTGCTGGTAGAACAACAACGCCATGCCACGTCTTTGCCAAGCCAGACTCGCACTGCAGGAGGTGATATAGATCATGCGGGAAAAGAATTCGAATTTACACGCCCTCTGCATCCCGCAAGTTCGTTCCATACCGCGGGCGGCGAAGCAATGGCACGGTTGCAGTCGGGGCCTAGATCGAACACTAGGAGGTTATTAAGCCATAGTTCCTCGGATCCATTGCAAACTCCCACACCTTATTCTAGCAGGAGACCCAGCACCTCACTAAGAGATCAATATGCCGCTGCGTATGGGCATGGCAACGATAGTAAGTCATGCCGAAACCTCCACAGCAGAATCAAGCTTAAACTGCCATAGGCATCAAGGACAGCGGCCAGAGAAGGGGCCAATTGCAAACGTCAGCAACTTCGATACCCAGAGGTCGGGTAACCCTCATCGAGCCACCCTCGGTCGACCTTACTCGTGACTGCGAGCTTAATACCTCATCGTCAAGCACCGTAGAAGTTTTCGGTGAGTCTAGGGCAATATGGAGGGAGGATAGCGCCACTCGTAAAGAGCCGCCAGTCCATAAAGGCAAGAAGAGGAAGAGTGACGAACTTGACTCAGAAGACCGAGGCACCAGCGTCCCTCCGAGGTTGTCACAAAGTAGCTTCACTGCTATAGACTCCTTTCCCAACGAGTATTCCGCGAAGCCTGGTGGTGACATTATAGAATCGCCCGGGGGACATAAAGGTAATAAGAAGAGCGATACAAGTCGCTTTGCCGGTCTTGGTATCCCCAATGCAATCGAGGAAGCTGATCAAGAGGTGGAAATGATAGACACTGAACCTATCAAATTTCGCTCGCAAGAATCACGACGTCCACTTCCAGCATCTATCGCGCTACCTAGCAACCTACACACAAAACCACTGTGCTCTCAGATACACGTTAGCACTAAGGCTGTCAAGCTTGGAGACGTGCCAACACTCCGCAAAAGTGCCGTCGCAGACTCGGAAGATGATGACGAGGAGGTAGACTTCCTACAAGCTGTAAAGGATGAGTTCGATGATGCTGTCTATCCCGTGCTCACGAAAGTACCCTCGAAAGTTACAACGGCTGGAAGGGCCTCCAATAGCCAAATTGCCACTAAGACAGAGGCTGGTAGCAGTACTCGGAAGCCACAGCTTCCGCGGCTTGGTAGTGGCGCCTCTCCATTTCAACGCGACTCGCCGACTAAATTACCATCCGCGCCTCTGCTACAGCTAGCTTCTAGCTCCTCCGACAGTTCTTTCTCGGAAGTTGAGGGCACGACCCTGGCCTCTATTCAGTCATTCTTAGAGATTGACCCACATCGCATTCAAAACTTTCTCAATGGGCTCCACCGTGACTCAGAATCAGCCCTGGAAGCCTTTTGGGCTTGCCATATTGAGCAGAGGACCCCAACTGCCGAGCTGCAGCAGCGGCCTGCCCTGCTAAAGGCTAGGATCACTGCTGTGAGCGGCCTGCTGCTACTCCGAGAGGATCATATCCGGATCAGCCAGCTGAAAGAAGAAATCATAAGTCGTACGATTGCTGCATTACGCCAGAATCAGGACCAGGAGATCTCACAGAATGTCGCGGAAACAAAGAGTGCCACTTGCAAACTGGCCCAGGTTGAGCAGGATATTGTCAAACTTCTAGAGCAGGCGGCGCTGCCAACATTTGAGAAATACCAACCGTTCCAGGGTAATAGCACGACAAATGACGCTGAAGCTGCAATTGAGCGACCGACTACGTTAGTTAAGTCCACACAGGCACCTCATCAGTTCTCCGAAGCCGCCGTACCATTCTTAAAACCCATCTCCAGTAGGCCCTTTACGACGCAATACGTCCAGCAGACGCAGGTCCTTGATCCTAAACCCCGAACACCGGTGGAAAAGCCGTTCGATAATCCTACACTATCCCAGAGAACCCCTCTTCGTACTTACACATCTTCGCCAGCCATAAAAGACGTAAACGCTTACTTTTCTCCATCCAAGCGGAAATTGGGCCAGGAAGAGTATACTACTCAAAACAGATCGACCCTTATGCAGCAACCAGATAAAGCGGATGAAACTTCTAATTTTGTTTTCGAAAGCGATGATCTATTCACGAGGCGTATGGGCAGCCCATTAAGGCAAGAGGACTGGGACGATTACGGGCAAGATGAAGACGACGAGGAAATGCTTGAAGTGGCTGAAGAGCTGGAAAATCGTGAGAATAGATCAAACATGGTATCAAATTTCGAAACTCGCAACGTGTTCGCCGAAACCAGTGGAAACTTGCTCCGAATTGAGTCTCAGAAAAGCCGTTCTCACCTGCCTCAGGCGATAACGCAATCATCACATATGCAACATAAATGGTCACGAGACGTGAAACTTTCAATGAAAGAACGCTTCCATTTACGTGGCTTCCGACCAAACCAACTAGAGGCCATCAACGCCACGCTTGGTGGCAAGGACGCCTTCGTCTTAATGCCGACTGGAGGCGGGAAGTCTTTGTGTTACCAGCTGCCAGCTATCATAAACTCAGGACACACAAGCGGTGTGACTGTGGTAATATCTCCACTTCTTAGTCTCATGCAGGACCAAGTCGATCATTTACAGAAGCTCAAGATTCAGGCCCTTCTTATCAACGGCGAGGTTACAGCTGAACATCGGCGACTTGTTATGGATAGCTTAAAAGATCCACAACCCCAGAAATACATCCAGCTTTTGTACATTACGCCTGAGATGATCAGTAAAAATCAGCTGATGATCGACTCCTTCCGCGATCTCCACCGACGAGGTAAGCTAGCTCGAATTGTCATAGACGAAGCACACTGTGTCAGTCAGTGGGGCCATGATTTCCGGCCGGACTACAAGATGTTAGGGGAAGTGCGCCAGCAATTCCAAGGCGTTCCAGTGATGGCATTGACGGCCACTGCTACTGAAAATGTAAAAGTTGATGTTATTCATAACCTAGGCATCCAAGATTGCAAAGTGTTTACACAAAGCTTTAATCGCCCGAATCTGACCTATGAAGTTCGGAGCAAAGGTAAGGCCAAGGATGCTCTCGACAGTATGGCAACTACAATAAGCACTTTTTACAAGAATCAGTCTGGTATAGTCTACTGCCTTTCTCGGAAGAATTGTGAGCAAATTGCCAAGCAGCTTCGAGAAGAGTACAAGATCAAAGCGCAGCACTATCACGCTGGCATGGTCCCGGAGGAGAAAAGATCAGTACAGAAACAATGGCAGGCGGGGAAGCATCATGTGATTGTGGCTACCATAGCCTTTGGCATGGGCATCGACAAGCCTGATGTGCGCTTCGTCATCCATCACACGATCCCGAAGAGTCTCGAAGGCTACTACCAGGAAACTGGCCGGGCAGGAAGAGATGGGAAACGCTCAGGATGCTACTTGTACTACGGATATCAAGATACTAGTGCACTCAAACGCATGATCGACGATGGAGAAGGCAGTTATGAGCAGAAAGAGCGGCAGCGGAAAATGTTGAGGAATATGATACAATTCTGCGAGAACAGAAGCGATTGCCGAAGGGTACAAATCCTCAATTACTTCAACGAGTCGTTCAAAAAGGAAGACTGTAATGCTGCTTGTGATAATTGCAATTCTAAAAGCTCATTCGAGAGCCAAGACTTTACCGAATACGCTGTTGCTGCAATGGAGCTGGTTAAAAGAATTGAGCAAGACAACGCAGAAGTAACATTATTACACTGTGTGGACGTACTCCGTGGGGCAAAGAACAAGAAGATAATTGACCTGGGCCACAACAATCTTGATCAGTACGGAGTTGGCTCGAATCTTGAGAGAGGGGATATTGAGCGCTTGTTCTACCGACTCCTGAGCGAAGACGCTTTGGCAGAGCATAATGTCGTCAACAAGAAAGGGTTTGCTCTGCAGTACGTGCATGTTAGTACTAGCTGACCCATCTTTCCAAGATCTAACCGCTAACGTTTTGAAGCCGGGCAAAAACTGCAGCGACTTCCTGAAGCGCCGAAGAAAGGTCAGGATCCAGATTCGTACTTCTCCTAATGGGAAAGGCAAAGCCGTAAAGAGACCAGCTGTAAAACGAGGTACTGGTGTGGCAGCGTCACGGCAAGACTTTCCGCAGTCCACAAATGTCTCGTCTCCTGTTCAGGCATCTTCCAGACGACGGATTGCACAATATAAACGAACCACAGAGCCTGAAGTACAAGCTCATGGCTATCTTGAAGATGATTCTGCTCCTGAATTTAGTGCCTATGACGGCAACAATATTGACGGAACCGAAGATGACTCTGATGATGAACTGGGGCATATCCGAGAGGCTGGAAGACCGCAGAGGTCGAAGAAGAAGCAACTCGGCCCTCCAATAACCATGGACGAAAAGCTTGATAAATTGAATAAGACACACAAGATAGTGGTTGAAGATTTCATGGTTCATGCTAGTGCAGAAAGTAGAACGGTTAGTCTCTAAACAAACCACTCCTCGGTATTATCAGATTTGCCACTAAGCTTTCTCTAGATTCTGTTACATAGAAACCTTAGAGCTCAACCATTCACCGACACGATGCTTCGAGAAATGGCGATTAGATTTCCAAGTGGTAAGTTGGCGTATACCTTATGTACTCACGATACTGAATTCGGAACAGACAAAAGCGAGATGCTAAAGATTCCGGGCATTGATCCAGACAAGGTTGAGCGCTATGGCGAACGTTTTCTGAAGCTTATTCGCACCTCCCACGAAGGCTACGAGTCCTTAATGCAGCAACAGGGTGACCGTCCTTGGTAGATCTCCCCAAACCTTTCTTCGTTGGAAACAATGTATTGATATCTTGTCTGCAGTGATCCCAATCACCAAAACGTTATTTATGTCAGCAGTGGCGAAGAATATGGCGACGACAGAGACTTCGATGATCTTGGAGATGAGGGTTATTCGCAAGAGGAGCAAAGCTCCTACTTTCAGGCCCCTCCTGAGGTTGCTGCCTTCAACGCTCGATGTAGGTAACCCTGCGGCCATATTATACCCTTTCATCTCACCGTTTCGTCAGTTTTCCAAATCCAATCAAAGCACATAGCATCCCCAACTCGTGCGCAGTCGCAAAGCCGCAACTCCGACAATCGTGGGAGCAGCAAGGGCGGGTCTGGCGCATACCGTGGCCGCACTCGTGGTTCCAAGAAGGGTAACAGGAAAACGTCCGGTGGCGCCGAGCATGGCGAAGCCACGTCCGGCGGTGCAAAGATGACTTCCGGCGGCAGCAGAACAAGTAACAGTGGGGCCGGTGGAAGTGGGCCAAGACGAAGATATGGAGGTGGAGGATATGGTGGCGGGGGGATCGGCATGATGCCACTATGACTGAATGGTATGGATAGTTGCTTTAGCGTTGCGGGCCTGGCGTTTTGGGAATTCAATGGCTCCGGACGATTTGAGAAGACTATACCACTGGCGGCGTTGTTGCTTTTTGGTTCTGCGCTATCTAAACCTTCTTAGAGAATTACGGCTTAAAGCCGCTGCGAATATGAGTGGATCTCGCCTATCATTTGTGTTTGATGTGAGGCTACTCCGAGTTGTATACGGGAGGTTAAGGCACCTGCACCGTGTCAGGTCCATACTTAGCACATCCAGTATGTTTTTGGGTTTTGACGACGGTTCTATGTAGAATATCAGGCGTGGCGAAAGGTCTGATTGGCCAGCCGGCTAGATCGGATTTTCGATAGAAGGGTTAGTCATACAATTCGCGACTTCCCAGTGAAGCACTACTGTACATCAATTTTCAAGCATTCAAAAATGCAGATACAAATGATACATCAGGGATATGAAAGCGGTTCTTAGGTATGATTGATAGTCGCGGCTGCCGAATGTGAGCGATAATCGCGCTAATTCCGCTACATGTCTCCAACCAACTCATCAAACACCGCTATGGCCAAAAACCCATCCGTCATACAATGCATTTCACTAGCGCCGTTACCTTTCGCGAACGAACACTCAAATCAACGCTGCTCCATCCCAATTCTTTGTGGATTATTTGTGTGTCTCAGCGAAGGGCCAACGACGCGGCGCCTGAAAGTGTAGTGCTGGAGCAACAATGGAACCGCCACAGGAAGAACAAGCTGATCTCGTCTTGAAGCTGAAGCTTGATCAACGGGTTGTTTGGAGACGTTGTGGTCTTAACATCCATCAGCCTCACTATCTGAGAGTCAATGACACCACACTCTGCTCCATAGTCTAAAGTGCCATCATGTTAGCCCCATCTAGCATTTCCACAATAAAGATTTATCGCTCTACGCTGGTATGTCAAAGTACCCGCAATTCTATGGCTGATGATATCTTCTGGTGTATGTAGTTTAGACATTCGACCCAATATCATAGGTGCCATGAACCGCTGTCTCAATGTGCCAAGCCTCAATTTCCATTTGTAGTCTCTGCAGCGCTTCCATATCTCACATCTTTCAAGTAATATTAGTGTCTCGATATGAATTGTAGTAGTCTGAGTATATTATGCTGCCATAGCAGCTTCCTCTTTTGATGCACACCATTGTTCGTAAATTTCGGGTCTAGTACATTTTCCACGTCCCCGACCTCATCCCATCTTTTAGGACTTCAACTTCAAGGAAACCGGCAGCTCGCGAAAGTCAGAGTCCTACACTTGAGGCTTCAGTATCACAGAGCCCTATGCCCCTCTCAGAGCTTCCTCCCGGCCATGTTGGACGAAATGGCCTGGGGGAAGAACCCACAAGAAGCTCGTACGAAGGCAATCACTCCAGGAGGGAGCTAAACATTGGGGCTTACGACGGTCTCTCAAAAACACCCTCGTCCATACAGAGTATGCTCAAGAACACAACAGAGACTGGAGACGTTGGCCTATTTTCAATAAAGCCAGCGCGTGTACCCTCTATTATCTACCGGACGCCTAAGTCACCTAGTACTGCTCAATCTATTCCCATCAAGAAGCGGCACGTGGCCGGGCGTCTTCATGAGCATAGAGACGGCAGTCAATTGTCGAGGCATCCCAGTAGTGCCAATGCACCCGTGGAAGCCACATCTTGTCGTAATCACAACCAGAGGTCATACCGTGATGCTAGAAGTGGAACCACAGGTGATGAAGAGGACGAAAGGTCGTACTCAATGACCCAAAGCTCTATAACTAGGCGAAGCTTCTCGCATCGTCCTTCTCCTACTGCATTACAATTTCACAACCAAGAGGACTTTCGTGGCATGAGGCCGCGCTCACCTTTCGCATATCCAGCGAGGCTCAAGCGTCCTGGATATCGACCGTCATCACCAGCCCTTAGTGACTACCATAGCCTTGGTTTAAGCACGTACATGGGACCGAGTCGTGCTGCCAGTTTCCGTACCGCCTCCCCATTGTCTATCTACACTCCACAAAGAGCGCCTTCCACATGGCAGCAGAATTTCAATCGTTCGGATCCGATGCTTCGGTACTACACACCGATTCCCAGACACGAGAACTATGCAGAAACCCTACCACCTTTAGCTCCTGCTCCCTTATCTCGGCTTCCCAATGGGCTTACTCCAGCTCGATCGTCAACACCTATGCAACTTTCAGATGTGTCCGCTTCTCGCCGTCCATCCCTTTCCCCGTCACCTGTGTTTTATGACTACACAGAATCTTTCGACGAGGACCACTACCACAGCGTGACTATGTCAAGCTTCTCTCTTGCCGAGCAGGTGATACCAGAAGACACGTCCAAAGTCTATTATGAGCTAGATGGGAACATACCCAGCTCACACGTTGCTGAGCTGCCAGCTGACGAGACCTTTCCCTCAACATTGCCAAAAAACCATGCGCAGGACTTGCCAGAATGGCCATTGTCGACAGAAATAAACCGTAAAGCCGTGCCAAGACCCCGACAGCTTGAACAGGATACCAAATATCCCAATGGAACAGCTGCGAGGGTAGTAGAGCAGGATCCGCAGATGGTTGCTCGAGACAAGGGCCGCGAAAGAGAGAACAACGCAGCTCACATGTACCATCTCGAGTGTCAAGCATCTATTAAAATCCAGGAAGCCGACCTTGCTCCAATTGGGACACGTCGCCTCGGCAATAGACCTTGTCCACAGCAGCATCAAGGTTTCAGCGCTTCCAGTACATCTGTGAAGTCCATATCATTGTCCTCTTCATCAAGTGAACCGATGTACTCATTACAGTCTTCGTCTCGAAAAGACCGTCAAAAACCAATACCGGATCTAACTGGGCCCAGCGACACCGTATTTCCTTCCCCAGCAGGCTTGGAAATCCCGTTAGTCCAACCGAGAAATTCAAGAACGATTTCTCGAAATATTCAATCTCATGCGGATTATGTATCTCGCGGCACATCGTTCGAAGGCAAGTCGGATACGACTGAACACATAGAGATCTATGCTCCGACACCAGGACGAGCCGCATCATCTCTGAGTAATCGCAATAGGTTCAGCCGGATATTGTGTCTCGATGAAGACTTGGAGGATGTGAACAAGCTTACCGCTAAGGCCACGGTAGAAGCTGCTTCCCATGACCAGAACTACACTGAATATGGCAGGGCAGCTGGCTCTTCTCCGGTGAATTATCTGTTCAGCCACGACAATAGGCACTTACTTGATACCTCGCATGACGGAGCCAAAGTTGGGCGGTCAAATATTACTGAAGCAGGTCCTGAGAGTACACTTGGAGCACCTGAGATCTCAAAAGACTCTTTGAAATTACCAGCAATGCAAATTCCTCGACGTAGCAGCTCGCGCTCGCTCCTTACAACAACAAGTGGTTATACTGTTGAGCCCACAATTCCCCCACGAAGGTCCTCGAACATGCGGAAACCTGCATATCACTTGTTTGAAAAGGCATCGGGGTCCGTCCCTGGGCTGTCTGTGGTTGCTGAGGATCTGAATAGAAGCGCCGCTCCTGGTCAGGAGACGATCCTGAAGAGTGCTAAATTCCGACATACCACGAAAGAGCCTCCTGCGACTACCGAGGATCTCGATAAAGGTAGAGCTCCCAGTCAAGTCGAGTTACTAAAGAGTCCCAATGTTTCTCGTACAACAAAGGAGCTCCCATCGCTTTCAAGAGAACCTACGCTCATTGCCTATTCGCCTCCCATCGACCCGGTACCATCGGCTCTCCCATCTGCCTTTACGCCTCTATTCGGGCACTTAAAAGACGAGACCCCCAATGCGAATGTTTGGTCTTCAGCAGTGACCGAGTCAAAGCAGACTGTTGAAGTTTCTAGTAATCCAGCCGAGCTTCCAGTAGTGGCTAGTCCAAGACAAAGCATTGACGTGTCAGCTACCGAAGTTGAGCCTAATACCGCGTCCCGTCCAGAGCAAAGTCTTGACATACCAGGTGACCAGGGCAAGCCTACCGGCGCATCTCTTTCAAAGCAATGTCGTGACATGCAGGCTGACCTTGGTGAGCCTACCAACACATCTCATGCAAATCAGCATGATGATACGCCAGCTGCCCAGCGTGACTCTGGAGCAGAATCCGCGACGAAGCAGAGCCTTGGAATTCCAGCTACCCTGCCTGAGCCTAAGAGAGTCGCTTACTCCGCCATATCTTCTTCGATACTGAGTGAGAGTGATGACGAAGAACAAGCACCGATCTCAAAATATAAACTCAAAATGCGAGCAAACAGAGACTCACCGCCGAGCTTGCAGCCTTGGAATCTAGATGCCAGTTATCCTTGGACAGGTCAATCACCAAAGCTCGAGGTTACCATGCCACGAAAGAGCGTGGATCCACCTGAACAGTTTTCCAGTTTAAAACCTCGATTCAAGCTCAAAGTTCATCAGTCTTCGTCATTCACTACGGGGACAACGAAAATCACGAAGCTGCGCCCATCAACGGAATCATCGATGCAAGCAAACATCAATGTTACGAACGATTTGTTCCGAGCTAGTGCGTTTGGGCGCCAGCCAAGACCTAGCCAGGAGAACAGTAGCCAATCAGCACACCTGCAGACGCGGTTCAAAGAAAGCTTTGAGCAACCTTCTGCGACTTTTGCAATTTCACCAACAATTACGCTTGTGCCCCCGTCTCCGGGTTTAAATCTAGAAGCCCGCAGCTTCTTCTCGGACGATAGCTCGCAGACGAGAAACAAAAGCAGTCTCAGGAAGCGGCTATCCCAGTTAAGGGCCATGGCTTCTCGAAACACCATGTCAGAAGAGGGAAGAAGCTTCGACAGAGGAATTCTGAGATCGAGAGCCAGCGGGCGCATAAGCAAGCAAAGTACCAGGACAGCCGAGGGTGTGTCACACTCCAAATCTGTGCGATCGAAGGTAGCCGAGAAGGTCAAGGAGTGGTTGCTGCGAGGAGGGGAGAAAGTTCGAGGATTACTGTGGAGAAGCCGGAGCGCCTCAGAACGACCCGATCTTGATCGTGGGATTTGAGTAGTCGGCATCATGAACTTACGTTGCCTGCGGATAATCGAATATCACTAATTGCTTTCAATTTGCTTCAATTTGCTTTTCTTGGCCTTAGCTTGCTTAATTACGCAAGCAAGCTGTTAAACATCGCCAGCTCTCCTGAAAGCTGGCAAGGACTCTGAGTTGAAGGAACTACACCCGTTTCGGAACTTTATCATTGATTTACTTGAAAACCACAAACTTGCTCAACCTCAACCCGGATCGGCCTTTCGGCCCCTAGGTCTAAACTAATACAGTCAACATCAACTAATCTAGAAATGGCGAAACTGTTTGAGCTCTTTTACCAGAGAAAATTCTGCACATTTGCTCGGGGGAAGATGCAACAGCTTAGACGCACGGATAGAGGAAAGTGTAGACTCGATAGACTCACCTAGCTTTAATCTAATATTCCACTGAATACATAATCTTTCCCTTTCCCACTCACTTTCTCCAGCACCGTTTACTCAAGGATACATACTACACGCCAAACTTATTCATCCCGTGTGACTTTAAACTTATCATAATTCCATCCATCCATTACTCCACTTGCAGTATCGCCTCTCGCACCCGATATCACCAATCAGGCATACATTCTCCACCGACCAACCAATCCACATAGCCAACCAACCATGTCTCACTACCAACCCATACAACACGAACAACCACCCATGCGCCGTCCCCGCCGTCCATCCAGATCTCGACCCACCGCAAACACGGCCAATCCACTCATCGCATCGGCAATGCAGCACGCAAACCCAAGAACCGCATTGGCGAAGTGGAAGGGGAAGAAGGCTGGTGAGGAGTGGGGAGGTTGGGGCGGAGAGGCGGAGAGGGAGTTTACGAGGCCGAGGGGGGAGGAGTGGGGTTGGGGTGTTCAGGATGTGGGGGGTGAGGGGGAGGATGGTGGGGATGATGTGGAAGTGGAAGTGGAAGTGGAAGACTCGCCAAATGGAGATAGCTTGTATGGGAGCGGGAGCGACTTGAGTTTCGAGGCTTTGGAAGAGCTCAAGCTTCTGAGGGACGGGCAGAGGCGGCGGAGGGCGCTTTGTCTAGGTGGAGGTCAGGAGAAAGGGCAAGAACAATCTGAAGATGGAAGTTTGGCCGCTCGGCCTGTTCAGGAGGAAAAGGTTTCGGAAGCTTGGTGGACTACTTTTCCGGGAAAGCACAAGGACGCACAGCCGAATGAGGCAAAGACGAACGAGCCAAAGCCGAAATGCAAGTGGAGCAAGAAGGCGAACAGGGTCTTGTCGAAAACGAAGAATTTTCTGGTAAAACTGGGCTATCTAAAACACCTGCATGGCGAATCAGCGAGGTAGACAACTGGACTTCGACGAGAACACCACTCACCGCGCCCCCAATGATAAAAATCCGCTCTTCCTCCCGCCTAGCCCATTGGATCACCTTGTTGGCGCTCTGAGCGAGCGCGTTCCTGCTGGCGTGCGGACCCGCGATGCAATACATTTCGAAGAGAGGAGTTACCCATGCAAGCGATATAGAATTGTGGCTGACGCAGTGGTGGACTTTGAGATGGGCGTTTTTGGCGTGGACGCTGGCGTGGAGCGTGTGGTATAAGGATAGAAGTCTGTCATAAGTCAGCCGTATTTACGTCAAGCATTAAGGTGTTATCTGAGTTGCAATCACCTCCGTCGTGCTAGCAAGGTCGTAAAGTGTGGTTCGTATGATGGCATGGTGAACTGAACGTTGGCCCGTGATTTGTAGAGAAAATGTCGCAGTACTGTTCCAGGGACAATATCTGTAGCAGCAGGGCGTCCGCGGCGCACTGCAGATTTGATAATGGCCATGCTACCATTAGTCTCGAGTTCCTAGGAAGGCGTCAGATACAAAAGTAGGTATTAGAAGATGCGAATGGAGGCGAACATCAACAACAGCATCTCGCATCTTTCTCAAGTCATAAAAGCTCTCCTTGTTCGCACTGATCAGGAGCACTGCTACTTCATCATGTCTTTCGGTTTCATTCCGTCGTTCATGTTCTTCTTCTTTTTCCGTTGTGTCGAACTCGATAAAGCTAACATACATGTACAGATAACCATTCTTGTTGAACCCAGGTAAACACAACGGTATCCAATTCTCACCTCCTCCAGCCTTGATGCCGTCGGCTTCGAAAAGCATGTTGAATATGAGCTGCAGGTCGCCAGGATGCAGAGAATGTCTTCTTGGCCTCACAACGCTTACAAGCCTACCACCAGCAACGATCAGGCCATATAATAGACTTTCACAGCGCGTCTGGAGCAAGCTGTTATTGATTACCTGACGATGAGATTTGCGAATCTTGAGACATTCAAGTGCAGAAAGAAGCGTTGGTGGAGAGCCACGGGTGAACGTATCAGCCAATGCGGAGAGTAACGTCTCCGTGCCTTTCAAAGGCCGCCTTAGGTCAGTCGATGGTCGATTCGAAAAAAGGTGGGTCAATGTGGGCAATGTCAAGGTCGAGAGGATCTGCATGTATAATGCTTCAAGCTGTACACGGAGCTGGGCGTCGCTCTCTCCGAGCTTGCTGATAGCAACAAGATACAAAGGCCCTTGAGACATGATCACGAATCGAGCTCCGCCCGCTGTGAATCCTTTTAACTGGTCTTGTGCACCCTCATAGAAAGAAATGATGGTTTGAATCACTCCGATGTACCCAGATATCAAATTATCATCACCATGGCGATTGTAGATAGGTTTGCCAGCGGAAGAAAGTATAAGGAAATGCTTCCGCTTTGATTTCCAGAGCGCCAGAAGATCACCTGCGTGCCTTATCAGCATCGAGCATTCCAAGATCCACGATTCCGTCACCTTCATTATCACTTTCCGCATTTATTTCGCCTAGGTCCTCAAATTCCTGATTGAAGTCCGCTGTAACTTCATCGTCCTCGTAGCTGATGGACTCGAAAGGGTCAAGCCGTTCGCCTTGGCTGCTGAGCAATCCCCATGCAGGGCTTGCCGAAGACGCTCCAAGAACCTCGCCGAGCAAACTCTCGACATCCCCACCAGCTTCCAAAGTGGGCGCATAGCTCTTCACACTTGCGGACTCGTCTCCCTCACTTCCATACCTATTCTTGAATCGCTTTATGCTACCAAAATCTTTTGGAGACCTCCGAGAAGAGGTCGACTCCGAAGTCTCTCGGGAACCACCTGGGTAAGATTGGGTGTGGATATCCGTGAGGGAGAGACCGGTTGTTGCAGTCGCTTGAAGATTGGGTCGAGAAGAACTCTTCAGTGTTAGGAGCCCACCACCGGAAGTACTCGAGACTTCTCCAAGGAGGTCTAGCTTCACAGGTCTAGGCGGCAAAGGTGGACGGGGCCCTTCATCTGTGAGGGTAGTTCGAGAGACAGATCGAGGTGTGGATGGCGCCGCCGACGTCAGTCCTTTCTCTTGAGTGTCGACATGGGCCGTCGTAGGTGTCGAAATAGTCCCTTGACTATAAGACCCTTCTCTTTCACCGGAACCCGTCTCAGAATGGTTCATTAGACTAGCCCATGTGTATTAACCTGAAGCAGCGGTTCCGCTGTGATGCTTGTCTATTGAAGACGGTAGTATAACGGCCACATCACGCTTATCTCATCATGGCTAGCGTGGCTGTTTATGCTGAAAGTGGAAGCCTAGGCAAGTGTCAATATCTTCTTGCAAATCATTGAAGTGGTCGTTCAGTAGTAAGCGAATTAGATCGCCGAGTGATATCTCCAATGAACCATATCTAGTGTTGTCGAATCTACTGCTTCAAGATCTACTGCTTGGTTAACCACAGTCAGCCTTGTCATGAAGCCGACCGCCATCATGATCAAAAGCATATATCTTGTCAAGCAACTTAGGTGAAGATCTGATGGAATACCGGACTAGATTGTGTATTCGCCTCTGAGATGGATGGTCTCCAGGACAAGAGTTCTCGGCGATATGCCTCTGCTGTAGAAAGAGCACTTTCATTGTTCGATACAACGTTACAGGAATGGGCCGATTATATCTCTTTTCTAGGACGTCTGCTTAAGGTAGAGCACTTCTCTTCTTTTTTCGAACAGATCATTGATTATTCATTCCAAAGGTGCTACAAGCCCGACCTACTGGCGCCACAGATATCCCACATAAAGCGGTCGTTGCAAAACGATTATCACAGTGTCTAAACCCAACCCTACCATCTGGAGTGCACCAAAAGACGCTAGAAGTTTACGCGTACATATTTTCAGTCCTAAAAGTATGTACATGAAGCCTTGCCAGCGAGCTTATAAGGACTAAGGATTGGACGAGTAGAAAGATGGCCTCGCTCGAGACCTGCCTCTGTACCTCCCTGGGCTATCGCCAACACTTTCCTTTGCTTCGCTGTCTGTAAAACCAGCCCTTCTCTCACTCTTCGAAACCTTTTTTCTAGCATTGGACCCAAAAATTTTGCGGCCAGCTTTGAAAGCTATTGTGTTAGCTCTTCTTCCAGGCCTTGAGGAGGAAACAAGCGAAGAGTTTGAACGTACCCTGAATGTTCTAACCAGGTTAAAGGACGTTACTGGGGCGGGAGGTAGGACCAGCTTACACTCTTTAGATGCGTCAGGGGATCAATATTTCTGGCAATGTTTTTTCCTGGCTTCAATTACCAGCCCAAGCCGGAGGCAGGGCGCTTTGGCATATTTGGTTCGCAAACTACCCCGGCTTGGGCCCATTTTGGACATAGATGAAGCTTCAGGTCGACTGAATGGCAACAGCGCCCCAACTGCCAACGAACAAGAGCCATTTGGGGCTATCCAAGCGGTAGCGTCTCCCGAGCCAGGTCTTTTAATTCGCTGCTTCGCCGCGGGTCTTCAAGACGAGCAGCTGCTGGTTCAGAGAGGATTTCTAGACCTCCTAGTCACGCACCTACCATTAAGGTCCCCTGTACTCCACCAAAACGTGTCGCCGGAAGATTTAGAACGGCTTATAGCTGCAGCCGTATCGGTAGTGGCTCGGAGAGAAATGAGCTTGAACAGAAGACTTTGGACATGGTTTCTTGGACCAGAGCTCGCATCCGATATACGTGATAGTACGCCCAACTCGCCCATCTCTCTAGAATCAAATGAAATTGTCACCTCTTTGCGCAATCTTAAAGATACGCAAGTCGCCCACTTCAAGCGGCATGGCCTCTTTCCTTTGGTTCAGAGTATCCAAAGGATGATCGATAATGACAACGGAACACCGTTGGAAAAAGCTCGCCCATTCCGTATCTGCTTGTCCTTAATGGACCGATGGGAAATTGGCGGACTGGTAGTACCCCGTGTTTTTTCACCAGCGATGGAAGGCGTATGGCGGTACCAGAAGGCTGCTCCTTCGAAAGATGCATTCACAGAGGTGCTTCGCAGCGCCAGTGTGTTTTTTGATGGAGTTGAAAGTGGGCTGATCTGGGGAGAAATAATGAAGGTCCTCCTCAGTTCGTTCGACGTCTCGAAAGGGGACCATGACGCAGAGACTGCGCAAGACCGGCTTAGCCTAGTGCTGTTCATTATTACACGGTTCAACGTTCGTGAAGAAGAAATGCTAATTGTCCATATACCGATGGTAACTCTGGTCTTGCTGGCAGAGGTACAATTTTATCTCAAGGCTTCAATACGGGACGATGCATTGAGTACTGAGCTTGCGCGTCCTGCGCTCAAGATTGTCAGTCAGCTTCTGGATTTGGTTCCGGAGCGAGCCTTTGCTCACAATGGATCTTCTGAATCGGAAGTCGAATACTCCGATTTGATGATTGGACACCTTGTGGATGAAGCACAACAGTTCTATAGCGAGAGTCGAAACATAGACTCAGCCCACCCACCCATCACAGGGAGCACAATCGCGGGTTCACTTCTGCAAATAACAATCCAGCTGGTGATAGAAGGTTTACATTCTGGGGTTCATGTTGCCTACATGGAGTCTGAGCTGTCTATCATTGATAAGCTAGTGGGCAAAATATCCATGAATGCAAGCAACGAAACATCGTTTTCGGCTTTGATGGAAGCTGCAATAACATTCGCCGCTCAAGTAAGAGAGACCGTACCTTTCCCAGCTGTTGCAGCCTTTGTGTCAGCCCTCGGCATACTATGCACCACAATGCCCTCTGTGACCACTAATAATCGCATCCGCCAGATGGTTCCGAATCTGATCGATAGAGTATGGGCTGATCTCTCTCCTTCAATACCCAAGTATAACGTTGAGGCGGTTCGCTGCATTTGGCGGATTCACTCCACGATATGTCCGGATAGTCAACTAGTCGAGTCTTCTGTGGCAACGCTTATGTCAGTTGCTCCAGATGGGGACAATCGATCTGGACTAGAGGTCGAGTCCGCGCGGCGATTTGCGACGCTCTGGGCTCATACTAGCCAGAAAGAGAGCCTCATGCTAGCCCGCCCGCTGTCGATTCTTCTCGATACTCTATTCGATTCGAAGACCGAAGTGTTTTTATTCGCTAGCAGCTGGTTGCAGTCTCTCTCTAACATTCAAACGTAAGTAAGCTGCAATGGCATCACTACAAAAGGCTCACAAACCTTCAGAATCGTTGATCTCCTCGTACGCCGGCTGCGAAGTCTTTCTTGCTTGATGCAGTCAATATCGTCGTTGCTGTCAGACACGGAGCAACCTCACAATGATCTTCGTGAGTATGATCATGATCTCGGTGAATGCCTTTATAATCTTCAGACGATTTCCAATTTAATTCAGTACGTACCAAAAAGCATCTGGCCGTCACTCTCAAAAGGTTATCCAAGTGCGAGTATAGTAGTTGGGCGAGGAAACATTCAAACATCCATTGACGAAACGAGTTCAACCTCAATAAACGACCAAAGTCGAAGCACCACCAATCAGACCTATCTAGCACACGTCTGTGTGGGAATCCTAGACAAAAAATTTCAACAGCAACACGACGGAAGCCCTCATGCTTCGGTGTTACGTCAGGCTGGTACATTTCTTCTGCAACAAATGTTCCTTGGGCCATCCTCAGCAGACATGATGGATATGAACTTAGAAGTTTCCATTATCGAGGCTCTTTCGTGGAGTGTGAAACAGCCGGATACCTTACTTCAAGTACCGCTTATGAGCCTGATCCTGACTGCTTTGAGAACACATGCGACAACTGTAGATATGGTTCCAAAACCGGCACATAGAAGGATTCTCTCAGGGGACACCATGAAAAGCTTACCGCGAATCTCGCTGTCCACAGATAGAAGTGACAATGAACAAGCAGTGGCTTTCCCATCACTGCCCCCACCAGCACTACTGGATTGCATTATGTTGGCATTAAGCTCTCAGAGTAGTCATCCAGTAATTGAACACTGGGTACGCTTTTTGGACGATTGTATGCCTCTTTATGCTAGGAGCGCTTTTCAGATACTAATGCCGCTTGTCGATTGCTTCAACAAGGTCATCTATTCTGTATTCGAGAGCCTACAAGCCACCTTTGAAGAACCTAAGAGTGCATCATCTGCTGTTACTGAACCTATCGCCACTGTCATGTCACTTCTCAATGGTTTAGAAAAAGCCCTGGCCAGGGCTCATGATCTTTTGATTCAGAACGAAACAAATACTGCATCAGTAATAAACCCGGAGCAGACACCAGGGTTCTTTGGGAATATGGTATCTGGTGTCTTTGCACCTGATACGAACAGATCAAGGACTGCTACAGCGAACAATCGATTGACTGTTCTGCTCTGTTTTAAAGATGCTGTTCAGCTCTGCTTCGAGATCTGGTCATGGGGCAACCACGGCTCACGTAACTCACTTCGCGATACTTCGGCTTCAGCTTCATTCAATCACACATCTATGCGCGTGCGGAACCGCTCACGCCGTATCTTAGAGCACCTCTTCGCCGCAGAAGCTCTGGAATGCCTCGAAACCTTGATCGAATTATGGTACAATCCCGACGCCAGAGACGGCGAGGGAAGATCGAGTGCCGTACTCAACCTATTGCATGTCCTAGACGGATCGAAACCAAAGAATACAATTCCGGCAATCTTCAATGCAATGTACAGCCGCACCAACCCCACCGTTCTCGACCCTGCTCGAAAATCAACCTTGACCTCTGATCTGTCGGATATTACTCTATCTGGGTTCCTAGTGGCATACACTCGATCTCTGGAAGATGACGCAATGGATGAGATCTGGAGTGACTGTATGACATTCCTACGAGACGTTCTGGCCAATCCAATGCCTCACAGGCAGACCTTACCAAAATTGCTTGAGTTCACAACAATACTAGGTCAAAAGGTAGACAATACCAACTTCGGAGAGCAACGCAAGATGCGACGAGATCTTGGGGTAAGCTGTCCGCTAAAAGAGCTTACTATCAGGGTGCTAATTATGACAGGACCTCTTCTCACGCCTACTCTCTGCAACCTTCACAATAAAGCCTCTGGGATTCACACTCGATACACCACCAGCCGATAGTGAGAAATCATCTACTCCATCGCTAAAGCCGATTGACATTCGCAAGCCATCGTTTACTGTTGATATTATCACAATACTGGCCTCGATTGTACCTAATCTTCCGAAAATCGTGATCGACACCGATCGAATAGCGGCTGCCACAACCATAATCTCTGCACAAGTAATTACACCCACGATCCGCTGGAAGACCTACCCTCAGAATGTAACAGAAGGGACTCTTGGTATACTATTTGCGTTGTCAAGAATACCAGAAGCGTCGAAAATCTGGAAGAAAGACGTAACGGAGGCCTTTAACGATCCCAGGTTCTTCTGTGCTAGCTCTTTGGGTCTGGCCGAGCAAGGCTGGCTGCCGATACTACGGCAGTGGACACTAATCGATAAAGATCGTATGCCAGAGTATCTGTCACGCTTATCTACACCAACATCAGCAGGCATCATGTTTGGTGTTGGAGCTAGCTCTGCTCGTTTGGAGGCAGACCGTAAGACTCAACTCAATCTTAGAAGGATGGCTACTCTCATTCTTGCTGCTGCTGGCGATGCCTTCGTCGTCAATGTAAGCGGCATTCAGGAAAAGGTGGTTGAGATCTTGGCTGCGACTGCCGCTTCTTCGCCCTCCTCGATAACTAGAGCCGAGGTCTTCATGCTGCTTCGAGCGCTGATACTGAAAACATCAATGGTGCATTTGGCATCGTTCTGGCCCATCGTTAGCTCAGAGCTTTATGACGCGATATCTTCCCTATTACCAGATCATGATAACCATACTTACAACGCCTACTCTGTTGTTCAAGCCTGCAAGCTCCTGGACATGCTTCTCACCACTGCTCCTGACGATTTCCAATTGCGCGAATGGCTCTTTATTACAGACACCATCGATGCTGTGTACCGTCCTGCAACCTGGACACCTGCCGCATTGATAGATCGATTGGCTGAAGATCTAGGGTCCAAGGCCCAGGTCAGACCTGGCGCTAAGCCGTCTCTCGCGTCTATCCATGCAAAAGATATGTCAAAGGATGATTTGGTTAGCTCTCTTCTTCCATACCTTCGCCAATTGAGCATCAACTCGTTTGAGAGTACGTATAGAATGGAGGCACCGGATTGGAAAGGTTGTTATGACGATTTGCTGGTTGATTTGTTCGATGATTCTGCGCTTGTTTGAGATACCCTCTAGATAGACAACATGCCAGGCTTTGAAGAAAGCGATATAGTGTTACCCTACCAACTCACCTTAGGTTACCATGCGTGAGTCCAGGATGGAACAAGTTAGGGCTTTCCTTTAGGGCTAATCTCTGACGTCATCCCTATCCCTGCGTCACACCTCCATCTTCATCAACCTCATCCTACCACCAAAAGATACACTGTCGATCGAACCTCCAGCTATTCAAACCCCCTCCTGAACTCCTCCATACATGCGAAGTTTCACAACCGCAGCCTTCAAAATGACCAAGCGTGTACGCCTCTTCCTCTTCCATACCCCATCAATCCCCAAACTGCTAATCACCAACCTACAGATCTCATTCACCGTCCACGGCGACGTCCAAGGTGTGAATTTCCGGTACGTACAGCTCCAAACACGACATCATCACAAGGGCGAGGTCCATTTGCTAAAAGCCCAATGTGGTTTTTCTCTCTTCCGTGGGGAAAAGATCATTCACGCAGAAAAAAGCCACATCTTACGGCCTTACGGGGTTTGTGAAGAATACTCCTGGGGGCAAGGTAAGTCACCTATGTCCCCATCCCTGTCTCCTCCCCAAACCCCCCCTTTCTTTACTTCTGCATCCTTTTCATTCATCCACTCACGCTTCTTTTTATTTTTTTCTTATTGGGCAACAAATAGGTCCAAGGCGAAGCCCAAGGCCCCGACGAGTCCCTGCAGAAATTGCTCAAGGATATCGACCGTGGCCCGTCGGCGGCGCATGTGGTTAAGGTGGAGAAGAGTGAGGTGGAGGTGAGGGAGGGGGAGGGGGGGTTCGAGGCGATGTAGGGGGGTGGAGGGGTGGTGGAAGGAAAGGGAAGGGAAGGGAAGGGGGGAGTTGGGTCGGGGTTTGCAGGGGCGAAGAGGACGTGAGAAACTCGAGGATTTAAGAAATCTTATGCAAAAACACCATGAGTCCGTCCTGGTCCTCCGGGACCTGCTTGAAAAATTCGCACATCTGGTAACGGGGTTAAGCTTAGTCTGAGAGCTCGGCCAGCTGCTGCGAACAAAATGCGTTTCGGCAAGTGGGAATCCCAAGATGCTGAGATGTGGGTGCCAACAATGGAAAGATTTTCAACAACGGTTCCCAAGGGGTGCATGCAATTTGTCATAGTCACCACGAGCAACTTCCACGAAGTTGCGCAGAGCTCGTGGAGGAGCTGGCTACGCATGAGGAGTGCTGAGAAGTTGGCGGTAGGGTGGAGTGGAGATGGAGGAATGGTGTTTGGCTGTGCATGTTGCGTGGTGGAAATTTGATGGTTGATGAAGTGAGGAATGTATGGCCAAGCAGATTCTGAATAGCTGAGAACAAGGTTTTGTACAGAGTGGTACGGTGTTTTACAGTTGAAGATATCTCGGGCATGCCTCCCCTTCTCAGCCAACAATCCAGCGCTCTCATACAAACCTGCTGAGTGTTCAGTTGTGTTCATTCTTCCGCCCGTAGGTGTGGGGCTTTTCGTTCATAACGCCCGACTGATTGACGCTGGCCAATTTTTGGTGTTTTCGTTTGGTTCCAATCTGTTCCCGTTCTTCCTGCGTCCATACGTTTCCCGTTTCATCTTCCTCATTAGGATTTCTTTTTCGCCATCGCATCCATCTTCTCCTCCAGACTCGATACGTAAGCGTGGATCTTTTGAACCGCCGCTTGTAAAGCCTGTGCCATTAGCT
>JAABUW010001297.1_pt1 | contig 42818 bp, 71 predicted proteins | sample 5560081 | NCBI WGS metagenome assembly JAABUW01 (sample SAMN10711882, study PRJNA513363) | rock metagenome | isolation source: Antarctica rocks | place: Antarctica: Victoria Land, Knobhead sud | reverse complement strand
CCCGCGCGCGGGGGGCCCCGCGCCGCCCGCGCCCCCCGCCCCCCCCCCCCCCCCCCCCCCCCCCCCCCCCGCGGCGAGGAGTGACGCAATGACGGATAGATGACTGTACGGGAAATGACGGCATGCAGCCGCCAAGCAGGTAGCTACGCTGCACAGTCAGAGCAGATTTCACCCAACGAGCGCGAGACAGAAGCATGCTTCTGTCTTAGACCACGGCTTGCCAAGCTTCACCACACATGTGACAAACCCGCAGCAAGCTGAAGAGGGAGAGGAAGGGTATTTCGATGAAAGGCGGATTCCAGGTGCCAAGAGCGTGCGCTTGTCCGGACTGAAACGTGAAAGAAGACATCCTTTCACTAATCCGTTCTCTCTTCGTGTCCATATCACACATCTCATCTCCCGCTCAACTAACCAGCTCTTGAACCCTACATCTACTTGTAGCCGCTTCATGAGATGGGTAACCAGGAATGGGAATGGCGGCGATTGTCAACGATGGTAGGGAGAAGACACAGCAATTCGACCCGCTGCGTTGCATACGGGTTGAAGAGGGTGATTCTCCCTCTCCTGCTCCTCCTCGTCGCTCTTGCTTCCATCACTACAGTCCACGGTGTGTTTTGACTTTGGTCTGGATTTGTGAAGACTGACGGGATACGCCTAGCCCGCTCACCACATCCCCCACCCCTCCGCCGCCTCCACCACCCCTCCTCATCCAACCTCGAGATCCTCCCAAGACGACCTCCCAATCCCCTCTCCCGCCCACGCAGCCTATCAGCACCTTCACCCCATCCTTCCAAACTCCGCCATTCCGACACGTTTCTCCTCACCATCTCCCTCCCAACCCTTCTCGACTTCCCCGCACAATTACTCCTCAAACCCACCGAACATCTCTTCCACCCAGACGCCAGAATAACGTATGATAATGGCCTCGTCGAACCGCTGCGGGAGGATGGGTGGAAGGTGTATACTGGAGAGGTATTGCGGCCGAGTTGGGTTGAGAGGATCAAGTGGGAGGAGGTGGCTGGTTTAAGGGATGGGAGGAGTGATCGGAAAGCTGTGGTTGGGTCGGCGAGGATTATGGTGCATGATCCTGGAGCGAACAGGGGAGAGCCTTTGTTTGAAGGCGTCTTCACGGTCAATGGCATCAACTACCACGTCCTCTCGAGAGACCATTATCAGCGAGTCAAGACGGACTACGATGTGGACGTTGAGGAAGTCGGCGAGATGGTCGTCTTCCGCGACTCCGACATGTGTCACGATGACGAGCACATCCAAACCCACACATGCAGCCACGATTCGCTGGAGTACAATTCGAATCTCTCACACCCGATCTGGCAGAACCGATTCGCCGACGTCTTCACCCCCCTCGATGAGCTGGACCTATTCAAGCGCGATGACACAGGAGGAATGACCGGGTCCTCCAACTACATCAATAATATCGGTTCGCCCTCTGGCTGTCCGTCCACCCAACAGATCGTATACATGGGCATCGCTCTCGACTGCAACTACATAGCCACCTACGGATCCACCGACGCTGCTCGCACCCAAGTACTCAACGACTGGAACCAAATCTCCGCATTGTACAAAAGCACATTCAATATCTCGCTGGGAATCGTCGAGCTGGTGGTACAGAATAGTACTTGTCCGACCATGGCGGTGGCGGGTACCGAGTGGAATGTGGGATGTAGTCAGGATCTTAGTCTGGATCAGAGACTGAGCAAGTTCTCGGAATGGAGGGGGAAACGAAGCGATGATGGCGTCGGCCTATGGCATCTCATGAGCGCTTGTCCGACGGTAACTCCGACTTGAGGAAGAGGAATGGAACTGATGGGTGTAGGATACGGAAGTCGGGGTGGCATGGCTTGGGACGCTTTGTCAGACGACATCCTCCTTCCAGAGTGGTTCGTACGTATCGGGGACGGCCATCTCGACGGCGACGAAGACGGAGTGGAGCTTGGTAGCGCACGAGATTGGGCATGGGTAAGTCCAATCATCAGAGGCCAGCTGCGGTTCTGACGAGCCTGTCTTCCAGCTTTGGCGCTATTCACGATGTAGGTTGTCTTCGAATCTGCCGCTGTCGAACTCAAGCTCGTCGAAGTGCACTTCCAACTGCTCTCTTACCGGCGTCTGCTGTCCTCTGGCTCAATCGACATGCGATGCTGGCGGGAAGTATATCATGAATCCGACCACGTCGTCCACCGAGCAGACTTTCTCCGTTTGTACCCTTGGCAACATCTGTATGTACTTTCTGCCGCAACCGACAAGAGCTGACGGCATGCGAAGGCTCAAATCTTGGCTCGAGATCTGTCTCGAACACTTGTGTGCAACCTCCATTCACAAACTCCAGAAACCTCATAAGCCTTCAGCAATGTGGCAGTGTGTCTTTTCGACTACCATTTTATCGAATGCTAACATTGGTAGACGGGATCGTCGAAGCAGGCGAGGAGTGCGATCCCGGTTCGAACGCGACTTCCGCATGTTGCGACGCTTCCAGTATGTCCCCGCCTCTGCTCTTTCCCGCTGCAATCGCTGATCCTCGAAGCCTGCAAGTTTGTCAGCGGCGCCTTGTGCGATCCGTCGAACTCGGCATGCTGCACCTCGACCTGCCAATACGCATCCGCCGGGACTGTCTGTCGTCCAGCGGTCGATCCGACATGCGACTTTGCCGAGAAATGTACCGGAAGCAACGGCACCTGCCCAGCCGACGTCACTGCTAAAGACGGGAAGTCATGCGGTTCCAGTGGTTCAGCCTGCGCCAGCGGCACCTGCACCAGCTTGAGCCTGCAGTGTCAGACGGTGGGAGCGAGCGAGAACCTCACGACGGGCTGTGGGCAAAAGAACGATAAGAGCTGTGTGGTTTCGTGTAAGGATCCGATGAATTCGTGGGTTGTTCTGTCTCATCTGAGCTTAGGCTAACAGAGGGTTCAGCAATCAATGTGTGGTACTTCAGACTCCACTGGTGGATGGTTCACCTTGCGGTCAGTTCGAGCGATCAACTGAAGGGACAGCAGCGGACTGACGGGGTATCTAGGCTATGGCGGACACTGCTACAATCAGACGTGCAAGGCAGGTCCATGGGAAGATACCGTAGACGCTTGGTACACCTCAAACCTCCAGATCTCCATACCAGTGGCGATCGTTGCCGCCCTGCTCGTCAGTGTTTCCCAGTCTTACAGGCCACAATTCTGACAACCTGCTTTTGCTAGATCATCACCATCCTCGTCGCCCTGGGACGATGTCTTTTGCGATGTTGCAGCACTCGCTCCGCGAAACCAGCTCAACCTGCGACCCGAAATTTTATGCGGCAATCCCAGTACAACCCCGCTTCGCAACCTCCACCCCCGCTGCTGGTGCGTCATGCCGACTCCTTATCCAGCCAAGATCCCTTGACTCAGACTTCGGTGGCCTCGCGTGAGCCGAGCCCGAGTGGATACGGAGGAGGTCCACATAGTCGACCCGACTCTGGACAGTATGGCTATGGGCAGTACCTCGCGCCTGCACCTTCTGCACAGCACGGCTGGCCATCGCCGCACCCAGATTACCAGAATGCGGGGTATACAGAGTACGATGATCGTCAGATGGGGTATGGAGGATACCCAGGAGCAGGACAAGGACCAGGAGGCGGACATCGAGAAACGAGACGCCCTGGACCGGGGAGATGGGTCGACGAGAGAATTCAGACAGCGCAATCTACAGGAGGGACGAAGCTTATGGACGATAGGACATCAAGGACTTTGGTAGCACCTTAGGTACGACGATTGGATGTGACTCAAGACGCTTTGATGATCTCTGATCACAATGAGCTGGCGGAAGCCCAGGCTTTGGCAATTCTCACGCTCCGCGTTTTTCGTTTGAGACGACGGATAAGCATACCTCACCGAAGGAGGGCCAGGGAAAAAACAGGACATTAAGGATCATCCACCCTTTGTCATCCCCCTGACATAGGAGTTCTCACCGATATACAATGCAAAACCCTCACGCGACTCAACAGACTGACTATATCGAGAATAAGAGAAGCGACCGCAAGATGCTCGACGTCCTGATCGGCATGCTGATTAACACATCCGCAAGTACACCCATACACTCGTATCGGACGCCAGCGATCGATCCGAACCACTTGACAGACGTCGTGATATACGATACAAGGCTCATCAGTGAACATTTTGCGTCGGTCACAATGTCTGGCGGGTGTTATCTCGGTCGGGATACGGTGAACTGTACGGCTTTTCAGCTGGGCGACGGTTTCGCCTGAATTCTCACTTGTTTGTTGATGGTGAACGTTGAAGGTTTCGGTTCGTAGCAGTCTTGTCCCATGGCTCGAGGCACTCATTCAGATCGGTAAGACACATGTCCGTATCCAGGTCGGAGCTTGAGCTGATCAGGCCGTCTTCAATTGCAGTTTACGGACTACTGTTTCTCGGCTCGACACTCTCATCGCAGCAACATTATCAGTACTCTTCTGCTGCCATCGCAGGAACTTCAGCTTGTTCAAAAAGACTATCGCGCGAGGCTTATATGATAAGACGTTGTTGCTAAGCATGAAGAATCCTGGGGTGCTCCAACAGCAGCATTGCGGACGCTTTTAGGCGCACGGGATGGAGCAGCGGGATGACGCGTTACACAGAGTTGCCCAAGCCTGCGGCTAACTGGGGCTAGATGAGTCGAATTCGCGCAAGGCTTCTCCAACCGCCTGTATCATTTGTTTCATTAAGAGCAAATTGAGAACGTAACAGCTGGATGATATCCATGTCGACGGGAGTCTGTGAGGACCGCGCAGATCTTCAATCAGGGTTGCAGCATCACAAGCATCAGCAAGCTTTGCAGTCCTCGATATCGAGCCGATCTCTGCTGAACTTGCACACCACTATCTCAGGAGGCGGAAAAAGGAGGGGAGCAGGGATCCTCCGACCTTTGTACTTGTTGTTCTTCAAAGGAGACCCCGTGGAGGATGTATGACGATTTCTCTTCCATCTGTATCGTGATCAACTGATCTATGACCAAAAACTGCAAGATGCGTGACGCCCTGAACGTGATACTGATCGGTGTTTCTGCAGCTCTGCTTGTCCACTCGTACTGGACACCCATATCCGACCCGGTCAATTTGACCAAGATGATGACTTACAAAACAAGATCGATCAACGGTCAGCCTGCGGCAGTCACCATGTCTGGCGGCTGTTATCTTGGCAAAGATGCAGTGAAATGTTCAGCTCTCCAGCTTGGCAAGGGAATCTTGTGAGTCTCACCTATGTGCCAATGGCTTCCTTTGACGCGGTGGTTTTAGACATTTGGTTCCCTTGTCCGCAATGCTTGATCAGATCTGTGAGCCGACATTTAAGCCTGCACTGGTCAGGGCTCGAGCTGACAACGACACGACGAGTCCAGTATTTGGATTGCTATGCCTAGGATCCACACTCGAGCTTGTCTTCCGCACGATCGCTCAGACCTCATGGTCATCTCGTGGATCACTACTCCAGCTGAGGGCGTGGATAATGATCATCCTTCTAACGGCAACTACTATGGGGATATCAGCTGTGGTCAGTCAATGAACCCCTCACGGGCCACTGGCTGAGGTTTTAATTGACTAGGCCGTCGGTCTGGGACTTATACTAGGCCCCACTATGCAGATGGACGTGAACGGGCCAGTGGAAGTGCAAGTAGGGTGAGTAGGTCATATTCATCAGACCGTGGTCTGATGGAGGAACTAGGTCTGCATGGGTCCTTACCTTCATCTGTACTATGGATTGCTCTCTATCGACCCTGAGCTTCTGGAACGAAGCCGATATCCTGCTTGGTCAGCTGTGAGTCAAGATTAGCTTTCTTTGTGGACGCTATCTGACGTTGACAGAGAGGGTACGGTGTGCTTGGCGGCCGATGATGTGGAAGCTATGGTCCCTCGAAAGCTAGACAGCGAGGACGTTGTTGAGTTTGGACCAGTTGGATGATCAAGTCAGCATTACGGGATACATCAGATGACCGGAAGGAGAACCTGTAACACCGCATAATATTGGAGAGTCGAAGCTTGTGGATGAGAAGACGTTATATGCGGACCACCATGTCATGTATGCAGCCATTGGATGATCGACTAGACCACCCGGAGCCGCTGTCCTTGATCTCCAGCCGATCTCACTGGGATCTACAGAAGATCCTATCGGGGGGCGGCAAAAGGAGGGGAGTTGAGATCAGTCAATGGTTGTGCTCGCTTCTCTAAGGAGTGTCGGACTGAAGCCGGAAGTGGGACCCTGTCTTGCGGCTCATACGCCCCCAGGAGGAAGACCATGAACCGCAAGATGCTTGACGTCCTCACGGTCCTGCTGATGGGTGCATCCGCGAATCTGCTTGTTCACTCGTACTGGACCCCACCATTGCACCCGAGCCAAATATCCAAGATTGCAATATACGAGACAAGACTGCTCTCTGGTGAGACCAATACCCTGACAACGTTGTTACCTCGGCGATGAGGCGGTGGACTGCATGGCCCTTCAGTTGGGTGAGAGACTCGCGTGAGTCTGCTCGATCAGCCTCTCGAGCGCTATCGACATAGCTTGGCACTGCAGGAGTCTAGGCCTATGGCTCGCAACGCCACACCAGATCTGTGGGCATTCACTTCGCCCTTCAGCAGCCGGATTGAGCTGATGGGTGATCGATCTTCAGTCTTCGGATCCCTGTTCCTCGATGAAACACTATCGCTCGTCTTCCGCCTCGTCGCAAAACAGTCATGGTGTACTCGCGGACCACTCCTCCAGCTGAGAGCGCTCGTTGTGATCACCCGTGGCTTGGCAATCCTCGCAGGGGTCACTTCCTCATTAGGCAGCTGTACCGTGATCGGAACTCCGTTTGATCCTCTTATCAGATCTCGGGCTCGGGAGTCTTGCTAGTCACATTGACTAAGATGCCTACGACCGCGTTACGGATGTACACGTCGGGTGCGTTCTTCACAGCAGGATCAAATGGTGTGACTGATAGATATAGTTACGCGTGAATCCTCAGTCTCATGTGCACTCTAGCCAGTACACTGCTCCTTGCGGACTTCTGGAACGAGGCAGAGGTCCTGCTTGACAATTTGTGCGTACGCGTAAAACTCTTCTTATGGTGACTCGTTGAAGGACGTAGAGAGGGTCCGTTGAGATTGTGCAAAGGTCACGGAGAAAGTCATGGGACTACGATGATGTCGAAGCTGGAGACTGGGGAACTCGTGGAGTTCGGACCCGTAGGATGATCGATTCGAGTATTTTCCCCCCACCTCGAATGCCACAATGCCACTCTTGCTCTGAAACCTGCCCGTCACTAAGTCTGCAATTTCAGCTCCGTTCGTAACTTATTATCTTGCCTCGGTCATTCCAATGTCTTCAGCATGTTCAAGAAATCGCTCGCCCATCAGTCCAATGTTACTCCTCTCCGCTCTTCCGCCCGTCGACAGCTCGTCACGTTAATTCTCGCACAGTACCCTTCCTTTCTTCCGCCAAGGCCTGATGTCGACCGAGATGAGGAGGATCAGGTTTCGGAGAAGGAGCTGGGAAGGGTGATCGTTCCTGAGGGTGTGAGGATTGGGACCATTGAGACGAGCGGAGGTGTAGAGGGCGTACGCAGCATGATCTAATCTGCTGCAAACGGCTAATCGGGAGATCAGACCCTGTACTTCAGCCCCGAGGGTGACCCGATATGGATGAGCTTCGGCCGGAACTCCAAAGAGCTGATACCCACCTGTATGTACCCGTCATCGATTCAGTGAAGCTGACTGAGCTCAGTGTACCTCCTCGCTCATCCCCTTCCTCACCCGCCCCTCCCCGTTCTCCAGATCCATAATCCCCTTCCCCGTCCTATCTTGACTGGAGCACCCCTCTTCATACCCGCTCTTCGAAACCTGCTCACCCCTTGGCTCCTCCCAGACATACCCGAGGGAGCTGTGGTGGCTTTCGTCACTTCTGAAGGGAATGCGGGAGATGTATCGTATGTGGGTGTCGGAAGGATAGCTGCTTCGGGCGGCCTGAGGGGCGCAGTGGAGAGGCGGAAAAGACACCTACAGACTGGCGTCGATGCGGACGAGGGGAAGCTCGCAGAGATCTTGTGTATCGTCGGGGATCAGTAGGTGCCAACAACTCCGTCGCACTACAGCGCTAATGATCGAACACAGCCTATGGGAGATGGGGTCCAAGCCGATATTACCTACCTTCCCCTTGCCGCCGCAAAACCCGCTTGCTCCACTTCCGTCTCCCGAAGCTGGCCCTTCGCGACCGGTATCACCGGCTGAGAACCTCACAGACGGCGATCAGAACCTGGACCTAGCGGACAATGAACCGAACGGCCAATCGTCAACACCCCTCGAACCGTCCGATATCTCTACTCTCCTCTCCGTCGCTCTCCTACAAGCCCTCGCGACCCTTCAAAACACTTCCTTCCCGATGCCCGCTTCGCTCCTCTACTCTGCTCACGTGCTGACCAATCGACCTGCATACATACCAAAGGACACACGGGAAGACGTAGCGATCGCCAAGAGCGAGTGGAAGAAGTTGGCGAAATGGATGAAAGAGGTGGCAAAGGATGGGTTGTTGAAGATCAAGGAGACCAAAGGCGAGGTCGTCGTCCAGGGGTGAGCCTCATCATAAGACAGTCGGATCGCCGGTACTGACGAAGGTAGTTTTGATCCGCAACATCCGTCATTGCAGAATCATAGCACGTTTTCGACGATTTCTGAGGAGGAAACGAAAGATGCGAAACGGGCAGCCCGACAAGTGGCCTCGCAGAACGGTGATGTGCTCGCGAAAGCTGGTGGGAAGGGCAAGGGGAAGGGGAAGGAGATCCTAATCGAGGAGCTGTGGAAGCCGTCTGGCGGGGCTGTATCGTTTTGGGAAGCGGCTGGGGTCGAGTGAGCCCGGCTCATACGGCGGCGGACAAGCTAATCAGGTGACATCCCAGCAAGGCCGCCCTCCACCTGCCGAGCCTACTCAAGGCAGCTCTCAACGACTACATCACCTCTCATTCCCTCGTGCATCCCTCCGAGCCGCGCTTCATCCTGCTGGATGAAGAATTAGGTCGAGCAGTCGGTGTGAAGCGTCCAGATCCCAGACAGACCATGGCGAGAGACGAGATCATGCGCATTCTTCTGGCTGGTGTTTCCTGGTCAACGTCGATCGGTGGAGCTATCAAGTCAGTATCTTCATCTCGAACCCCGATTCCGAAGTGACGGTATCCATAGAAAAGGTACTCTCCAGCCCATCACGCTCACCGTGAAGACTCGGCAAGGACGAAGGACAGTGACCCATGTCACCGGTCTCGAGACGTTCAGCGTGGAGATCGACGAGTTTGCCGAAGAGCTGCGCAAGATTTGTGCTGGCAGCGCTTCGGGTGAGTTCACTATCTTTGCTAGCAACTTAGGCTAATGCAGATCAGTCCAACCCCTGCAGGGTGCTTCGCCAAAGCTGCAATTGCACAAGATCATGGTTCAGGGGTCGCAAGTGAAGATCATCACGGATGCGCTTGTGGCGAGAGGAGTACCGAAGCGATGGATCAAGGAGGGTGAAGGGGATAGGAAGAAGAAATAGAAATGGGCGGCCTCGCTTCCGCATGTCACTCGTAAACTTCACTAGGATTGCCGCACTTTGCGCTGTCTATTGGACTTGCTGATCTTGGGATGCTCTATAGAGCTCAAAAATAAATTGCCGCCTGTATGTCGGCCGAGGAGTTTGAGAAGCAAGATCTGTGCAGCATCTCGGTGCCGGCGCTCAGCGCTCATCCGGCACCTGTAACCGGCGGAGAGATGGTGTGAGATTTGATACCACGTTCAATTTATTCGGGTCTACCTGAAATGCATAGCGCTGGTATCACGCAGGTCCCGAGACTGAAGAGTTTGCGAAGCAGGAATCTTGGGCGGCCTCTCGCATCGTGCATTTGGAGCGCGATAACGGCGGGAAGAATGATAAGAAGCCACCGTGTCTGTTTCTCGCCAATGCTCGCGCGAATGTCCATCGAATACCGCACTCATCAAGTCCGATATGAGATCATGTATCGCTCGGCGTGAAGTGGAAGCTACAACAGTCTTTGCCGGATTTGAGCGGTGACACCAATGGCTAATTTGCCCATTTTGCCTTGTTGACGTGCGCGGATTTGCTATCTCGCCGCCACGGAAAAGTTGAACCGCATTCGGGTGTGGGGAGATTTTGGGCGTTGGCTCGCTACCGTAATGCTGCACCGCCTGGTCCGTGCGCCGGGCACGTGATGCATACAGACTGCGTATCCCGTCCGCGTCCTCGGGCCATCGAGATATACTCTAGAGCGACTGTAGGAGCACCGAAGACTACAAATTCAGCAACCAAAAGTGGAAGAAAGGGGGATGGGGGTGGGTGAAGCCAAGAACGGTCCTCTGGATGCGAGAGGAAGGATGAGAAGACTACAAGAGCATGAACGACACAAAGGAGGGGAAACTGGCCACAGAAAAGGACTCCGCTCACCAAACCCTGCTCTTCGACCTCGTTATTCCTGAAATCTGCTGAGGTTCTGGTCAGTATATAATGGGATATGCATCATGTCGCCCGACCTCACCAATCTCAAGAAGGGTCCCAAGTTGTTGAGTGGTACAGTCGAAGATGAACAACATTACGCTCGATTATGAGGGGGTCCCACATGCCATCATATCGTAGGACCCAGGTCTCGAAATGGGCCCGTGGCTCGTCGGGTAATCACCTCTCGCCACGAGCTGAAAAGTCACTGACGGTGATCCGAGATGGGACTGGACTCCTCCCTCCTCGGCATCAATATCTTGCTATTCTCACGATGGGATCCGTGCAAGGGGATCCGATGGGTGGTATGTCCAAGCACTCGCGGTGAGCTCGGGTTTTCAATCCAAGTCTACATATTGCAGATGGGGAACAGTTCACCGCGATCATACTGGCTTGTACGTCTCCGTCTGCTGATCACGATTCGATGGGAATGGACGAATCGGTTTCCAGTACGTGGGCGTTCGAGATGCACCTCGTTGCGTATAATTTTGGGCAATACGAGCAGTTCATCCGTTACAGCTGTGGGTCAACCATCCATCCTATCGCTATTGAAAGTGGGGCTCATAGAGGATAGGGCACGCGTGGTACGCAGTCTTGGACCCATTTGTTACAGTGCCCGTCCAGGCAAGCAATTCCCACCCTCAACATCGATCACAAAACTGATCGGAGACTGGTTCCGTCTGCAGATCTACTTTGCCGATCGAGCGTGGCGACTCAACAAGCAGTCAAAGCTTCTCGCTGGCGTCATCGCGGTGCTGGATGTAAGTCCCGAGCCGGTCCCCGAGCATCACGACTTATAGCTCTACCTAGCACCGTGTCTCTTACCTCTCCATTCTCCACCACTGCCATCTCAAGGTCATACACCCATCTACAAGCACACTCTGTGAGTCACAATCAGCAAGTCCTGTACAGAATCACGCTTGCCTGTTCCGCTCAGACATTGTATGTTCTGTATCTTCTCTGGGTACGCTGTCTAGGGATCTTTGTTGACTCGCCGCTGACCTCTGACGGATTCGTAGGGCATCGCGTCCACCGCAGCCGATCTCGTCATCACGGGATCTATCCTCTATGGGCTTTTGAAAACCCGTACAGGATGGTCCGATACCGATAACTTCATCACCAGGCTCGTCACGTAGGTCCTCCACACACTGACCCTCATGGAACCATCGGTGAAACACTTAGGCTGTGCATGGAGATCCAATTGCTCCCAACCGTCTGTTCCGTATTGAGGGAAATATCCCGCTTGCCCATCCCGAGGCTGACACCCAATCGTGCAACGGCATTCATCATCTTGTTCCTGATCGATCGTGGGAATTTCATGTGTCTCCTATTCATGTGAGTGCCCACAAGCTCTTCCGGCAAAGGAGGAATTGAACTGAGTTGACCTTGGTCGGAATATAGGATGACCCATCCCAAGGGTTTACTCTTTGCCCTGCTTTGTGACACACCCCCCTCTCCGATACCAGCTGCGAACCCATGCCTGATTTGATGTAGCCATCCTCAACCACCGGGCATGGATTGGCAGAAAGAGCTAGTCACGGGGATGGACAATGTGAGTCCTGCTCTCTGATTCTTTGGACGGTGTATGGCTGATATGAATTCTTCCGAGGGTGACAAAGTGTTCACCGGCCTTCAAGGAGGCCTACCACAATCGACTTTCATCCTCTCCGTAGAGATGGGATCCAAAAGTCAGTCAAATCCCCTCGTTAGGCTTCTACGCCACTGAATTGCGGAGGGCATCAGGACTCGCTTTACCCGGGATGGACTTGAGCGACACCTCGAAGCGCGAATTCGAGATGAAGGCATTGCCGTATTTTCAGGGCGGCAGCGCGTCTGTTTCAACGAAGAGCTGGTGTGAGATCGGTGGCATCGGAGATGATTTCACAGAATCGGACGATACCATCCCCTTGATTGTACGTATCTTTCGTTCGCACGCTCCGTTGAGCTCTGGGGTATAGCGAGTGGTTGTGTAGTGCTGAATGCCGGTCTCCAGGTATTACGCCCTTGGCTTTGCCACTACCAAATTCGCCACCTCCGTGCGATCTGATGACTCGCACTCGAGCTCCAAGCTGTCTTTCGAGCTTCGCTATCGATGCGAGCATAACGTCATACGCTTCGGACTTCTGCTTGATGGGTACAGCAAAGAGTACGTGACTTGACCGTTCAATCCCGACGAATAGATGCTCATAGCCATCCATAGACGTGCTGAATGGACCAGTGATGTCCACTTCAAGGCCAGCTACCGCCACGTAGCTTTGGCGCATCACCACTCTTTGGGTGTCTGGTGATCTTGGCAGATAGACAGGCTTTGCAGTCTGCGGTCTTGAATGGATCGTTCTTGTAGGTCTCAAAGCCTTCCTTCAGCTTTCCCCCTCTGGCTAGTTCAAGCAGCCTGTCGGTACCAATGTGGCCTAGACGCTGATGCTCAATCACCAGGGGCGTCCTTGCCATCGAATAACCGGTCGCCAACATCACTCGAGGTCACACAGCCCAATAAGACGGTCCAAAGGCTTCCAGGCTTTTCCAGGGTGAGTGTTTCCTTCGCTCTCTTGAGCTGTCCACCACTGCCGGTCATATCTGCTCGCCATCCTGCTCTGAGCATTCTTGATAGCGAGATGAGGCTGATCCTTGAATCAGGTACCAGGTAGACGTCCTTCAAGATCATATTCTGGCCCGATGCAGGTGGTTCGAGACGGTGTACTATTAGCGATTCTTATCAGATTGTGGATGCCACCGCAGTCTGTCCAAGGCGAAAGGTGGCGAAGATAGTCCCATCAAGAGATTACTACACTTCTTGCTCCACGCCCTCCTTTTTCAGAGCCGTATCAGGAGGCTTCTTCCGCAACCTCAAAGCCTTACTCATCCTCCTCACGGCCCTCGTTGCCCCTCCGGTCCCCTTGTCCGTGCCTCTCTCCGTCTTGTCCCCATCCCTTCTCATGCCGGACGTGGCGCGCGAGCCTTCTCGCTGAGTTTCTATATCCGCCTTGGCTTTCGTAAGCACCTCGTGTGCCCGCTTTCGATCCGAGGAACTGGAGAAAAGGGCGGCGAGTCCGACCCAGATGCTCAGCCCGTTGACTGGCGAGCCATGCGAAGAGTCCATCCGGTCGGCCATCAGTGCGAGATCGCGCGCCTCTCCCTACGAATCTTGAGTCAGCGTTTGTGAGTCACAAGATGGGCAGTCTCACAAGGTCGCGACGCGAGACTATGGCACTAGACGGAGGCGCTTCCCCTTTCAAAGCCCAACTCCAGCTCCAACTCCTATCCAAAATATCCCCTTGATGGCCTGCTTCCCGGTCAGTCTCCCAGTCTGTTCCGTCGCCATTCATCTCCCGCTTCTCCTTCTCCTCGTGATGCCTCTTGACCTGCTCCTGCCAAAAGTGCGCAATTTTACCAGCATCCTTTTTCCGCGCATCCTCGAGATTCCGCTTCCGATGTTTGGCGACGGACTTGAGCGCGTGACCAAATTTCTTGTCCCACAAGGCTTGGCCAGTGAGATACCGGATCGCCGGACCCTCTTTTATAACCCCGACCTCGTCCAGCGGCATCGTCATAGCACTGAGCTCAGATTCGGCTTCGAGCGGTCGGCAAGCACCGTCAGTAGCAACGCGTTCTCGAATCATGAAGTCTTTGAAGGGCTACTTTCGTCAGCCTAGTCCAACAGCAACCGGGTCTACATACATTAGGCCCGCGGTATATGCCTGGGTGACCCGCCGTACCCGGTAGTGCCAGACTGTTGCGATCGTGATCTTCTCGGAAGCGACCTCCAGCATCGTCACCACTCGGCGCAGTGGTAGGATATTGTAGCAGCATGGGACGCGCTGAGCCGCTTGCTTCAGCGGCGAGTGATTGCTTTGACGTCGAAGCGGAGTTTTGACGGGATCCGAGGTCAAATCGTGGTCGCCAAGACAACGGTCGAGCTGATGACGCATTTGGAGGGCCATTCTGTGACAACGTCGGCGGGCTGGTTGTCACCTCTTGACTGGCTCGCAAGTCAGTTGTCGATCCAGCTGGCGTGAGGAATGGCGGTGTTGATGTGACTGGGTCGTCAAGAATCGGCGCATTCCCCTCCACGACACCAGGAGTCTCCGCTGTCAAGTCATACGTTCCATCAGGCGAGGAAAACGCGGAGCTATTGATCGAAAGCGAGCCAAGAGCAGAGGGTGTCACATAGCGCGCGAAAGAGGAGATAGCACGAAACACTCCTCGAGCGGGCTTCGTCATCGAGAACAAGGGGAGGTCGTGGCAAGTGCCTTCGCGCTGTCAGCGAGGCTTCTGGGAACCGTTTGTCCCCACATACCGTCGTACACCTGGAGGTGGACTCTGGTAGGACCATGCTTCTCCTCGATGCCCTTCAGCGAGGGGAGCAGCTCTCGCACGTCTTCGCGAATCCGATGAGCTTCTGGATTTGCGGCTTTGTATGCACTACATGCCATCAGGACCTAAAAACAGATCAGGAGACTCACATGTATATGATCTCGTCCCGCAAGACCTCATTTGCACCGCAACATATATACAGTGGCGGTAAACCTCCTAAATACCCTAGAACGGGGGATACCCAGGGATGACACAGCTGCCCGTTGGTCGCGTAAAGCTGGATTTGAGTGTCAATGGCGACCGACTCCCCGTCGACTTCGAGACTGAGTGGTGTACTATCTTGTGCTAGCGTTGTAGGCCGGATTCCTCTTCTCTCGTTTCCGTCCAGGGGCTCGAGCTGTTGGAATAGCAAACCTGGGTTGGCTCTTGACGGTTTATGATGAGGCTCGCCTTGGGGCTCAGGATGACATCCGTTGTCAACCTTCTCAGTAACCGGGTGTAAGTCGGATTTGCTCTGGCCGTCCAGCTTAGTCCCGGCAGCTCGAGGATCAGAGGACCGTAACTGCTCCGGAACTTCTTGCATTTCCCGGACCGGCGATGCAGCCGACTCACGGTCCGAAAAGACGGAGGCTCGACGATGATGGACCTCAGCGCGAGAGGGATCATTCCGCATGCGCGAGACGGCTTCTTTAATTTTCGAGCGGAGGCGGTTCTGCATTTCGTCCGTAAGGGCGGGTGGTGGGGGTGGCCACAGGGATGAGGGTTTCTGAGATAGGATGATCAGCTCAGATTCGGGAAGATAATGTTTATCATACATGGATGAAGCCAAATGGAGGCACGATGTCCTGACGACTGGTCATCAGGCGATTGTACAAGGGAGAGCGGCGGGAGGCGTACAGTTGCAGTATTCGTTAGGATGCTCGGAAAGCTATGTGTCAGGTCCGACCACTGCATCCTGTTAGATGATGCTTTGTAAGATTGCCAAGAAACACCGAACCGGACTGATAAGCACCGCTCCTGCAGGCAATGCCAACCCATCCGTATCCCTCAGGATCTGCAACAGCGCCCATACGAGTCCGCCTCCTGCCGAGTCTCCGGCTATGACGATATTCTTGGGCTCGACGGGTTTGTGCCTGAATCCCGGAGGAGGGTTGACGAGATAGAGGTATGCCGCGAGGCAGTCCTGGACCGCACATGGAAAAGGGTACTGAGGCGCTTCTGCGAAGTCAAGTAAGCATGTACCAGGCTGACAAGGCGAGAGGCGAACTTCGATAGTTTACGGCAAAGCACCGGCCGCGCATCTTCCGCGCGAAGCGCCAGATTGCATAGCGGTGGGTATTGATGGATCCCCAGTAGTACCTGTTGAAGTCCGCAAGATGAATGTGTGTAGTACGACTTGACTTACGCGCCGCCGTGAACTAAACGGTTGTGGGTCAGCATCCGGCGAACAAGTGGGAGTCAGGTACTCACTGTAGAGCATACACCGAAGCTCGTCCATCTCTCGCCGGACTAACAATCACTGTCAGCTCCCATAGCACTACCTGTCTGCGCGCACATTCCCCATTCTCCCCCACACCCCCATCTTCCCCCACCATCCCTTCACTAGCCTTTCTCCTCGCCTTATCATCCTTCTCCGCATCATTCCAATCCTTCTTCATCACGATCCACTCTGCTTCGACCCCAGGTCCCGCTCTCACCTGCCACCACTTCGTCCCACCGGCCACCTTGTAGGCCATATCATCGCCCCCGAAGGCTTCGACCAGGAACGCGGCCGCCCGGACGAGGCTTTGCTGGGGGATGATGACACGGTGTAAGGCGACCCATGGTGGAGCTGGGGTACGGACGAGTCCGAAGCGCTGTAAGGCGGCTACAGGGTACTTTGTCGCTGTTTCGAGAAAGGTTTTCATGAGGACGAAAGCCTCATCGTATATCAAATCCTCTCGTGCTTTGCTTTTCGAGGTTGCAGATTTGGGCGATAAGAAGTGCTTGAAGAAGGTTTCGAGGACGAGTGGCCCAGCTAGCAGTTTGCCTACATCAGTATCATTGGATGATGTTGAAGGGTTCTGATGCTGAAGAGGCGAAGTCATCCGGTCTCACTCACCTGTCGCCAGCGCCTGAGGGGTCAGGAGGTCCGGCATGTTGAGGAGCTTGTATAGGCTCAATGATGAGATAGCCTGCGGGATGACGAGAAAGACCTGATAAGCGATTCAAGCGTTCGTTATCCCTTTGCTGAAAGATATGACAGACGAATGCTTTCTGCGAAAACAGAGCAGGTTCTCGGAAACCTTGTCATCAATAATCAATACGAAACGACGTCAGAGCTGATAAGAGCAATACTTTACCACGTGGTCGTGTTCCTAGATTCCGGCATTTCAGACGCTGACGATACTTTCTTCCATTTTTCACGATACACTCAAAAGATGGCAGCTCCACCATACCAGCTCGCCTTCTCCCTCCACGGTCATGCATCCGATGTTCGCCATCTCTGTTGCCCGAGCTCAGGAATTCCTCTCCTCTTGTCAGCATCGAGAGATGGGTCCGGCATCGTCTGGGGCCCGAGCTCGAAGGGGAAGGAATGGGATGTCAAGATGAGAGTGGAGGTTCCGGAGAACAAGTACATCAGCTGTGTTGGGATGGTGCGGTGGGAAGGAGAAGGCAGGTTGTCGAAAGCTTGACACTTCGCGGCTATTGACTGACGGATCCCGCGTAATCTCCAGCTCTCCTGCTCGTTGGCTCTTCATCCGGTATCCTCTCGACGTACATGCTCCCCTCCGCCACATCTCAACCACCACCGATCGATGGACCTTCGCCAGAGCCGTATCACACCCTTATCGTGCATAAGCAGAATCTCTGCTGTATGGATACGAGTAAGGGAGGGTTGATAGCAACCGGGAGCTGGGACAAGTGAGTCATGTCGACTATGACTACCTCTTCGTGCCGGCTCGTACCGCTGTGGAGATAGCCAGGAGGTTCGACGATCTCGCTGATACCGTCTGCCATCACTTAGATCCGTAATTATCTGGAAGGACTTCAAGCAGGTCTTGAAAATCGAGGCTCATGACCAAGCAGTCTGGGCAGTACGATTTGTCGGCGAAGACCTAATACTGACGGGTAAGACTTCTTTGCCCTCATTACCGTCTTTATGATCGGGATTCTGGCTTGTAGCTGCCGCGGATAAGAAGATCATCCTACATGCCATCGACGTCAAACGCGGGAAAACGAGTCAACAGCAGGAGTACTCAGGACATACCGAGCCTGTACGAGGGTTGAGTATAAGAACAGACGGGCAAGGATTTTGGAGTTGCGGCAATGACGGGTGAGTGTCCGCTGCGTCCCACCGAAGATCCTTCTAGACTGCAAAAGAAGAATTCTTCGAACGCAGAACAACTCGCTGATCACCGTCTCTCAGATTCGTGAACCTTTACTCTTTTGACAGTCCCGCTCCACTGCGCAGTCTGTCAGGCCACACCTCCTTCGTGTACTCCGTGGTCGCGTTACCTGACGGTAGCGGTGCCATCTCTTCCGGCGAGGACGGCACGCTCCGAGTCTGGTCTGGTCCGTCACTCAGTTCGGCCGTTCCCCTATGCTGACGATCGCAGATACGGAGCTGATTCAAACGATTCCTCATACCTCCAATTCCCTCTGGTCCTGCACAGTCATCCCAGTCCCGAGTGGATCGGGTCATTACATAGCATCGTCTGCAAACGATTCGACGATACGATTCTTTACGAGGAGCGAGGAGTTGATGGCGAGTGCGCAAGAGAGAGCGGAGTGGGACAAGGAGGTCGGCGGGAGGCGACTAGACCAGTGAGTAGCGGGTCGAGAATCGGGGTTGACGAGGTGTAGGAATCAGGTTGGAGATGTGAAGCACTCGGACTTGCCGGGGATGGAGGGACTGGGTACGGAAGGTGAATGAACAGACTAAATCACGACGATGGCTAATATGGGGTTCAGGCAAGAAAGACGGCCAGGTTCTCATGATCAAGAACAATGGCGTTGTTGAGGCGTATCAGGCGAGTCTCGGCAATTTGTGCCAATTTCTTAGGCTGACGATGATCAACTCTGAAGTGGTCAGGGCCAACGAAGACATGGCAGCAGATTGGGCAAGTGGTCGATGCCATCGGGTCCGGTAGGAAGCAACTGTACGAGGGGATGGAGTACGATTATGTGTTTGACGTGGACGTGTCTGAGGGCAGGCCACCCCTAAAACTTCCATACAATGTCACCGGTGAGCCGACTTCTATTAATTCCTTTAATATTGCTGATCGAGGTCAGAAAACCCTTGGATTGCGGCTCAAAGGTTCCTGAACAAAAACGAGCTACCAGAGACGTACGCGTATCAAGTGGTCGAATTCATCGAGAAGAATACAGCCGGTGTCAAATTGGGTACAGGGGAGGGCAGCAGCACATATGCCGACCCTTATACCGGTGCTTCTCGATATACCGCGTCATCAAGTTCGACCGGTCCTAGCTCCGGCTCGGCTGATCCATTTACGGGTGAGACGATTCTTTGAGCTGTTGCAGTCCCGCTGAAAGCGGCTGTAGGATCTTCGGCTTACTCCAGCACCCCTGCTCAACCGCCCAAATCGAAAGGTGTCCTGCCGGTCAAGACATACCTCTCGTTCAAGCAGTTCAATGTCAACGCCGCGAGGAGCAAGATATCGCAGCTCAACGAAGAGGTCAAAGCATCTTCAGTACGTCGCATCGGATCACGCGTAATGGTTCCTCATTGACTCGGTAACTAGGCCGAGCTAGCTTTCACGACCGATGACGAGAAGAATCTGTCCGAAATCTATGCGGTATTGTCGCAGCCGGCGGTCGCTTTACCCGATCCGAGCAAGCAGGATGGTGGCGAGCGGTATGACCCATCAGCCCTTCTCAATCTCATTTGTCGCTGGCCTGAGGCGCAGCGCTTCCCTTGTCAATATCGATCCCCTTATCCGTTTCAGCCTTGACTTATATTTCGGCAGTAATCGACGTTGCCCGTTCCCTTGCCGCCATCTCACCATCGTTCGGATCCGTCTCTTCGGCTCCTGGGGCACTCCTTAGAGCATGTGACTGGGACACACCGTGGAATTCTACGAAACCCCGCGAGACCAACACCCTTCTTGTCCTCCGTGCGCTCTCGAACCTCTTCCTTCTTGGTAATGGACGGCGGACGATGGGAGGAAACGCCGCGGGAGATGTGTTGACGAGTTTGCGAACAGGGCGGACTTGGACGGAACTAGGAGCGAGGAAGGTGCCGTTAGCGACTATCGCCCTGAAGTGAAGCTTCTACAAAGCCTTTGATAGCCTTGCTGATGTAGACTTCTCAGCTACTCGGTCCTGGCAGTGTCGAATCAGTTCCCTGTGGTACATACTGGTGTCCTGCTTGAGCTTGTCCTTCATGTAAGTCTTGCCCCATTTACGTTGAATAGGTAATGACCAGCGAAAGATCTTGGAGAACGAAACAGGGGATAGCGAGACGATCTACCGAGCTTCCGTAGCTCTCGGTAACCTGGTCGGTGATTGTTCAAGTCTCAAGATGTTACTGATGTCGGCGACAGGTGGTCTCCTCTTCAACTTCGGGAAGCTTGCAGGTCGGCCCAGTCCAACGCGGGAAAGAGCTTGTTGAGGCGCGAGGAGCAGCACTCGGGGAACAGCGGTTGATAGATCTGGCAGCAGAGATCTCGTCCCTGGGCGCGTAGACGAAAATATATCATACCATGCATGGAAAATTATCATTGGTGCGTGGTATATATGGTGTTTCTTCAAGTGGCAAAGCGGATGTACTATGCCCGAACGCCAGCTGCTACCGCTATCGCAGCTGACCGCTCCATCCCTGTTGTCCGTGCTATCTCGGCTGTGTCCGTCAGCGAGTCGAGCGGATTGAATTGCTCCGTCGAGTTCTCGTACTGGATTCAGACATCAGCTTGAAATCCGCACCCATTGCCAAGAGCGTTATCGGCGGTAGGTCACAGCGGCAAAGCTGACGCACCTCCCACATATCAATAGCCACCTGACAGCTCTCTCTAACCACACCCGGCGCATCCGTCTTCCCCGCCCACTCTCTCAAAACAGCCAGCACCCCACTCTCCGGCAACTCCACCTCTCCTTCATCCTCCGCCCCATCGGACGCGATCCCTCCCAGTGCTTCCGCAGCTTCGTGCCGCACCATGTCGTCCTCGTGTGGATCGCGGAGACGGGATAGGAGTGTGGGGATGGAGTAAGGGGAACAGAGTTGCCCGAAAATGTAGGCGATCTCATGCCTGGATCCCGATCTCAGCAAGTGGAGGTGGAAGAGGTTGAAGCGAGACTTACCGGAAAAGCGCGCTCTGATCTCGAAAGCCTTCGGCTAGGCTCTGGACTGCTTCTTTTGATCCGGCACCGTAATCGCGGAGGGCGAACATGGCTCGGTAGCGCTCGAAGAGGGGTCGAGAGGTGTCTAGAAGCCCGGAGCGGAGAGACAGAATGGATTCGGAAGAGGGGCTTGATGACGAGGATGATGATGCGGGTGCGGGGTCGACCGTCGGGAAGTGCGGACTATACCGCGGAGATGTCAGCATGGCTCCGATAGAACGGACAGCGACTATTGCTGGTGGTCTGGAGACCGCTGTACTGACTTTGCGACCCTCCGTTTCCCCTCGTCCGAATGATCCCACTCAATCTTCCCGATAGCAACCTCACAAGTCTCCCTGACCTCCCGGCTCTCGTCCCCCAGATACCGTCTCAAGAGAGGCAAACTCGACTCGCTGCTGAGCGCACCGAGCGCTTCCGCAGCTTCGTGGCGAACCATCGAGCAGTGTCTCCTTTCTCCGTTTCGGAGGACAGACTCGAGGGTGGAGATCGCGGAGGGATTGTTGATTTGTCCGAGGACGTAGGCGAGCTCGTGTTTGAGGAGAGGGGAGGGGTCGGTCAGGCCTGCAGAGAGTCAGCACAGCTCATCTGTCTCCGAAGGACCGTCCTGTATGACGTCTCTCATAAGCATGTCAAAGCTGGTGACATACCCTCCGAGATTATACGGACTACCTCGTCCCCACCAATGGATTTGAGCATGAAGAGCGCTCGGAATCGCTCGTGTAGCGGTGTCGAGCCGGTTGTGTTTAGCAACGTCGCTCGGAGAGATGCCAGCCGGGTCGTAGTGACCTGGAGCGACATGTCGAAGGATGTCTATCCGTCTTCGGGTCTTGTCTGTCACAGTCGTGTAGGTTTTGTCAAGTTGTTGCCTTCGACTCCATTGCCTGCGAAAAGATCCCATGACGTGTCTTTTTTGCGCCCCTTGTGCTGCACCGGGAGCGGATCTGCACCCGTGGCAACTTCTCCTTTCCATCCCCTAATGTCTCCTACCCTACGCAAAATGTCGCAACTCCCACTCCACCGTCTTCCTCTTCCCCACTCCACTCTTCAATCATCCCTTTCCCGTTTAGCACTTGCCGAACAGCCATCCGCTCAGAGACGATCGACCACCTTCTCCCCCTCCACACCCGGCATATGGGCTCGTGTCCATCCATTATGGGCAGCATGGCCGTTACGAATCACGAAAGAGGAGGTGCAGGAGATGGGTGTGGATATCGAGAATGGTGGACAGGTGTCGGTCGAGGATGTGCTGAGGCGATGGGATCCGGTGGAGCCTGAACATTTTGTAAACGGCGATGCTCCAGGGGAGAATGGGTTGAGGGTTGTGACCTCACCTCACCGGTCGAAGATGGAGGCAGAACTACTTGGTGTCTCGGCTTCAGCATTAGCGGAGTCACTGCCGCATCTGAACGTAGGCGATGCAGTGGAGGTCTGCAATGATGGCGCAGAGCCTTCTGGATCGACAACTCCAGCTGGTGCCGCTCGGGAAATGCTCGTCGATCTCCTTTCGGGCCGGAAGCTCCTCGCCGGCCCTCCCGAATCCTCTCCCGGTGAAGCGAAGGATGATGTCAACGCCTCGGCGGGACCCAGCAGCTCTACGCAGTACGGTCCCTGGTCGACTCGATATTGCGGTCACCAATTCGGATCCTGGGCAAGCCAGCTAGGCGACGGGCGAGCCGTCTCCATCCTCGAGACCGAGTCTCCTTCTGGTGGTAGACAGGAGATCCAGCTAAAAGGTGCTGGACGAACACCGTTCTCCCGTGCGGACGGATTGGCTGTTCTCCGATCCGGTGTGCGGGAATACCTCGGTTGCGAAGGTCTGCTCTTCCCCTTTCTGCCACTTGCCAGGCTGATAGTGGTCACAGCGGTCGCAGCATTAGGAATCCCAACGACGAGATCCCTAGCCATCCTAACATCCGACGACGTCCCGGTCATCCGCGAGAACGGCCCTGAACCCTCCTCCCTCGTCGCCCGCCTCGCCCCTTCCTTCATCCGTATCGGTCATTTCGAAGCCCTGAACCCGGGTCAGGCGGGACGGAATCACCGACAGCTCTTCCTTGGTAGTGGCTGGATGACAGAGGAGAACGGGGAGGATGAAGGGCCATTGGGCGGACAGGGGAATCTTGAGGGATTGAGGGAATTGACGGCTTGGTGCAGGGATGAGATCATGGGGATAAGGGGGAAGGGTACGAGGGAGTGGTTCGAGGAGGTGGTGAGGAGGAATGGGGAGATGGTGGCGCAGTGGCAGGTGGGTTCTCCTCTGTCATGGCGCTGTGTTTAGGCTGACGAAGTAATGTTTGAAGGTCTACGGATACTGCCATGGCGTATTGAATACCGATAATATTAGCGTTCTGGGTCTCACTATCGACTACGGACCGTATGCGTTCATGGATATCTGGGATGAGGGCCATATTTGCAGTGAGTAGCACTCTATCGTCCCTCATCCCACATAATGATTGCCTTTCCATCGGCCAAGTTGTTGCTACATGAAGCCTGCAACCGAGACTGACAGGTTGTACTCACAGATCACTCCGACCCCTCCGGCCTTTACTCCTACCGAAATCAGCCTCCCCGAGTCCTATTCGCTCTTGAGAAGCTCGCATCCGCTCTAGCCCCTCTCATCGGATTCGAAGCCGCCCACTCCACGATCGCAGGTCCCGGCTGGTCCGAGCACGCCAGCAAGGAGGATGTCGCTACTTGGGAGAAGAAGGGTTCGGAGGTGATGAGCCGGTGGCAAGGAGAGATCTTCTGGCGAATCCAGCACAAGGGTGAACGGGAGGGATGGCTCAAGGTGAGCGAGATGCTTCTAAAATCCAGTCAGACGGTTGATCGTTGGGTCTAGCGGTTTGGGTTGAAGACGTATCAGAAGAGCGATGATCGAGATATCATCTACGACCTCCTCACCCTTCTTCACACCAATTCGATGGACTTCCACACGACTTTCCGAAAACTTTGCTTCTTCAATCCGTCACATGTGGAAAATCGCGCTCACATCGAAGATTTCGCGTCCGACCTCGTTACAGCAAGCACGACTAAGTTACCCGCCGACTCTCTTGACGTCGCCAAACGCGGATTGATACCATGGTTCGAGATCTACGCCCAACGTGCCAGATTGCCTGCCGAGGTGGAAGCTTGGAAGGCCGTCGAGGTTCCCGCGTCGGCAGAGGACGTGCGACTTTACGGCGAGGTCGCTCCTGGCGACTCTTGGGAGTCCAAGCGAGAGACCATGATGAAGCGAGTCAACCCCCGCTTCGTGCTTCGACAATGGGTACTGGAGGAGACCATCGCCGAGCTGGAGCGGACAGACGCCGACGGGATCAAGGAGGGTCGACAGAGATTAGCGAAGATCTTGGATGTGAGTGCCCGCTTCCCAAAATTAAACATGGTTTGACATGGGTTAGATGGCCACACGACCGTTCTTGAGCTGGGGTGAGAGTATTGGTGAAGATGTTGGAGAAGACGCAAGATTGTCTGCATTGGGAACGAGGGAAATGTTGGGCTTTCAGTGCAGTTGTTCGAGTTGAGTCAAGCATCAGTTCATCATGCATCATCCAGACATCAGTTCACCTATTCTTGCCTCCAAAACGCTTTGGGGGTTGAAGTATAGGCGCTTTTAGTACCGACTTGCACCTAGTCTCAATAGGCCTCCACTCTGTCGAAAGTGCTGTTGAGCTGAGCTTTCCCGCGAAACCTGACATTCAGTATCCGGATTCTCACACTCACCTCGAGATGCACTCGCAGCTCCGCCTTGCCCAGCTGCGGGCTGCCCGAGCCGTGGTACTCCCCCCCCGACGAGTGAGCTCGCCTCCGCTCGGTGGCCTCTCCTACTACGCTGATGGACTTTTAAGCTACTCGCTACCCTTCATTTGGGCTACCCACCTCTCACTTCATCACTTCCACCCACTGCCCCAGCACCTGGATCCACCTCCACTCGTCCAGTCCTGACCCGGCCTGCCGTCACCAACACTCCACCCACCACACCAGGTTCTTCCACACTCGCATCCACACCACCTCCAATCCCGCCTCTTCCACCACCACCCTCCTCAATCCCAGCCGCTTCTCTCCCGCCCCCTCCACCACCACCTCCCCCACCTCGTCGCCGTCACTTCTTCCGCCGAGTCCTGATCTACACCTCGTTGGGGATTTTGACATTCTACCCCCTCTCCGGCTGGCTCTCTGCGCACTACGAATCTTACCGCGAGATCTTCACCTCTACTTTCCCAGGTGGCGAGGCGGTGGCGGATTTCGCGGATGAGCATGGATGGGAGACGTTTGGGTATGGGACGGTCAGTAAGAAGGCTGTGGAGGCTTGGCAGTATGTTACCGGGGAGAAGGTACCAGAGCCTACGACCACTCGGCCGAGGATTGAGAGGTCCGCGGGAGATGTAAGAAACATGGTTGAGAGATCTGTTGGGGAGGTGCGGAACAGGGTGGGGAACTTGACGAAGTCGGCGGGAGGGGAGATGAAGAAGGCTGCGGGACAGCTGGAGGCGAAGGCGGATAAGGCGGGGGCGGTGGTGAAGGAGAAAGCGGAGCACGCGAAAGATAGGGTAATGGGTAGCTCGAGCTCGACGAAGAAGACCACGGATTCGGCTGCGGCGAGCGCGATGTCCCTGAGAGACCGGGTGGCTGAAGCGACGGAGGAGGCGGTGGACATGACGAAAGCGCTGACGTCCGAGGTCCAGGCGAAGGTGCCCGAAGCGACATCGAGCATTCCTTTCAACTTCTCGGATGGCGTGGAAGGCATGGTCAGGGAAGCCGAGAAGGCTTTGGGTCTCAGCGAATCAAAGGTCGAAGCGGCCGCAGACAGGTTCGTAGAAGCGGTAACGCCGTCCGACTCGACTCCCGACCGCGGTCCACGGGTAGATTTCGATGCCACAAGGACGAGAGGACTGCACCCGGAGACGGTGAGCAAACCGCGAAAGGCGTCGACTGCTGGGGAAGAGCTGTACGCCGGCCCGCCTTTACCTCTTGGTCACGAACCGCCGCCGGGATACTACCTCGCCCCTCCACCCGTCTCGAGAAAGACATCCGCCGAGGAGACTGCGGAGAAGGTCAGGCAGACCTTGCCCCTTCTTGTACCCAAAGTCAGAGAATTTGCGGCGGAGGAGCCTATCATCTCTGAGCTGGCCTCGACCATCGACTCCCTCACGGCGTCCCTCTCGAGCCCTACGAGTTCTCCCAGCGCAGACGCTTCTGGAATCCTATCAAAGGCTCAAGAGGACTTGACGTCCCTCAGTAAACGGCTAGACTATGTGAAGAGGACCGAGAAGGAGAAGCTGGAGAGGACGGTTGAGGAGAAGACGAAGGAGTTTGAGGCGGTCCTCAGGAGGAAAGAGGAGGAGAGGGAGAGGGGGGAGCAGGGATTGAAGGAGGGTTGGGAGAAGGAGAGGCAGAAGATGGTGGATGAGTGGAGGGGGGCGCTCGAGACGGAATTGGAGTCGCAGCGCGGAGGCATTGAGCAGAGGTGAGCAGGAGAGAACAGTTTCACTTGCTGATATGACGAGGTTGCGAGAAGAGGTCGTCTCTCAGGGTATCGAGCTGCAACGTCGCTGGCTTCGATCCATCAAGACGCAAGTGGAGACCGAGCGGGGTGGGCGACTGGCGAAGCTCGACACGCTTACGACGTCCCTGAAACACCTCCAGCGGATCACACTGGACAACTCGTCACAACTGGATGATAACGTCCGACTGCACAAAGTCTGGTCCGCCCTTCGCGCGGTACAGAGCAAGGCGGACACCGGCGATTTGGCGTTCGATGACGAGCTTCGTGTGCTCAAATCCATCTCCACGCCTTCTGCGGGTAACGATACGAATGCTCCTGGTGGGAAAGAAGGCGAATCGGTCATCCAAACTACCCTAGGACAACTGGAGAAGTCCGGTATTGCTCAAACCGGCGTTAAATCCCTCGCAGCACTCTCATCATGGTTCACCAACTCGGTCTCGCCACGTGTTCACTCCGCCTCATTGGTACCCGCACCTCACGAAGCCACCGTTCTGTCACATCTCGCCTCCGCCGGTCTCGCGCGAGTCATGTTCCGCCCAAAGGCTGGAGTTGTCGAGGGCGACGACGTGGGCGCAGTACTTGCTCGGGCGGAATGGTGTTTAGGCGAGAAGGACCTGGACGGCGCAACTAGAGAAGTGAATAGTTTGAAAGGGTGGCCGGGAAAGTTGGCAGCGGATTGGCTTAGGGAGGCAAGGCGGAAGCTCGAGGTTCAGCAGGCTCTTGAGGTGGGTACAACCACCTGGTTTCTGCATGACTGACGGTCTTTCCTCAGGTGGTGGCGACGGAAGCGACGTTGAGCTCATTACTACTAGTATAGGGATAGAGGAAATACCATGCAGTTGAGAGACATTCTCATGAGGGTTGGAAACGTGTTCTGAGCGTTTTGAGTTGAAAGGACACAAAATATGCACACCGACGCCATTCTTCCGGTTTCTTTCAGCGATTCGCTTCTTGGGGCCCGGCCTCTACTTGCGTCAATCCTTCATTGGACAAATGGAGGAAATAGATGTCAAGGTCTGATGAGATAGAGATCAAGCTTCGTCGGGAAAAGAAACACGCGGCAGTTGTGTGGAAACCGGATTGATGCTGATCGCTGACAAACCCGATCACACACGAGGGAAAAAAGAAACCCGGGCTTCGGATGGCTTCGCATCAATTCGTCCAATCAAGACAAAGGGAAAGGACAAAGCAAGACCTTCACAACGAGGCATAAAGGAAGGCTGCTGTTTCAATCATCTTTGATTCGCCATGAACGCTTCATACTGACATCGCATTCCGAGTCTGACCAAATCTTACCATGTCCAGCACGAACCTCTCCGAGACATCGACGCTTCTCCCTCACTCTCCTCCGCACGAGCGTGTGGATAATCACGACGCAGATCGGCCAGTGAGCCTCGATGCCTTCTTGAAGAATGTGAAGAGGTGCAAGCTGCTCTTTGGCTTGGGATTACCGGTGTGCTTCGGGCTGGAGGTGCCGCATCTGGTTCTAAATATCCTCGGCACCAAAGAAGGATGGGTGGGCCTGGAGAGAAGGCTCATCATAGCGAGTTGCGGCTCAGACATTGCGGGTATCGTCATCAGTGTAGGTCATCTCTCATCTTGTTTCCCATGATCTCTACTGATCGGAGTCGCAGTTTGCGCTCTCGGTGTTCTACCTATTCTCCTTGGGACACTCCCTTATACCGATGTCCGCGGCCCTGTCCTTTCACCGCCGACTTTGTCTCCTCTCTACACTCTTCCTCGGCGCCGTCCTGGTCCTCCACGCCGCTCCCGGCATCATATACACCATCTTCACCCGCCATTCCCCTCCCATCCCGCACCCAACGCTGTCAATCGTCGGTCACTGTCGGACCGCCACCTTGCTGTTCACCTTGCTCAGCGTGGCCAGTATGCGGCGCGGCCCGAGGTTACGGTACGAGCCGATGAAGCTCGGTACGTCCTTCGGGATGAATGCTGATCCGGCGGACCCGCGGCCGAAACCCAAAGCGAACGAGGACGAGGTCGATGCGGAGAGTGAAGGAGATGTCCATGAGGAGGAGGTGCGGAGCAATGTACTGGACTATCAAAATTCGTCGATGCTGGACTTCGTGTTCCTTACCTATGTGAGGGATACCCGATCATAGTAAGCATGGAGTACTGATCGTTCATTCAGATCGCACCGCTAGCGCGGAGATCCCTCGAAGTCCCGAAGCTGCTCCAATCCGATCTACCCCACCTCGAAGAGCCCGTACGAAAGTCTGGCGCCAGGCAGTCTCTATGGGCCGACGAGAAGGAGAACAGCATCAAGCTCGATGGTACAACTCCCACGGTGAAGAGGGAGAAGGTGACCAGCTGGATACTGCTCAAGGCGCTATGGCGAGGGCGAGGCTGGACCATCTTCGGCAGTAAGTCATCGACGCTCACCGGGAAAGCATCTGACGACGCTAGTATTGGTACTTGAGACGGTTGTAGTAGCCTTCAGCTTTGTCCAGCTCGTATCGATGCACGAGATCATCCGATCATACGATCGGCCGGTAGGAGATGATCCGGCGTACGTGTATCTGATATGCGTTGGGCTGTTCGTGGGACAGACCGTGGAATGTGCGTCTCCACCGTATATTCGCGGTCACCCTCACAGAGCTCTTAGGCTTTCTTTCGGCTTACGCATGGTGGGTTGGTCGGCAGTGAAGTACCATTTGGTGACACTGGCTTAGGGTAAAGGAGACATACGCGCTTCGGACGCCTATCAGTATGGCACTTGCGTCCCTCGTCAGGCCATTATTGCATCGGATGCAAGAGCTGAGACGCCTCGCAGCTTTTCACCAAGATCTTGCGCTCGACGGATGCTCAGGCGTTAGAGGCTCACCAGGTCTCTGAAGAAGAGAACCGAGCAGGAAAGGGTCGCAGCCAAGTGAGTTTATCTCAACATAAGTGAATCGGTCGGATTCTGGACGTTGCCAGGTTATGAATATCCTCACAATCGATATCGAGAGATGTGCTCTTCTCGCCACAAGAATCTGGAACATGAGCAATGCTTTCATTGCTTGTGGGTGGCGATCATTGCTTAGAATAAGAGTCTGCGCTTACGCTGATACGTAGTGTGCATTAGCGTGTCCTTTATGTACCAAATGCTGGGGTACAGCGCATTCGTTGGAATAGCTTGCGTCCCGCTGTCAGCCCCATTGTCCGTCTGGATCGCACGGGAGACCTATCGTGAGCTGCTTGAGATAATGCTTGATCATATTGACGGAAAGCAGGGTGTGATCAGGCTTGGGCAAGAGGACGGGATGCGAGGACTGGCGCAGTCAAGGAGTTTCTCTTGGGCTATAAGGTCATTAAAGTCAGTCCTCATCACCTGAACGGGAAAGGCTCTTTCTTACATTCTTAGATCAATGCCTGGGAAGATCATATCAGGCGACGTATTGACCATTTGCGCGCCATCGAGGTCAAGTGAGCGGCGCAGGGACTCGGATAATACAACGCTGATCTATGCCAAAGATGGCAGCGTTACCGCTACACCCTCGGGACATCGTTCAACATCATCGCCGAGCAGCTGTCACCGTTAGCCATCTTCGTGACATTCTTTTTCTACACAAAGATACTTGGAAACACCTTGACCCCCCAAACAGCCTTCGTAGCTATCACCGTGTGCGTAGGATAAACGATACTGCAGATGGATCTCGAGCTGATGAGTGGAGCAGATTTCAGCGGGTTCAAGGTTTGCTCAAAAGGTCCTGCATTGGCTGACCTTTGTGCAGTAGCCATGTCTGATATTCCCAGAACTTTTGGGGAAGTACTCGAAGCAAAGGTCGCTCTCGAAAGGCTCTCGGCATACCTCAATCAACCAGAAGTGGAGCCGTCGCTCTGGAATACGTCCCATCAAAAGATTACCTTGGAGAAGGCGACAATTGGGTGGCCGAAAGCACATTTTGATGAGACTGGCGCGTCACAGCCGTTTGTCTTGCAAGACCTGGACTTCCAGCTTCCTGAGATGTGCCTTACGCTCGTGTGTGGACCGCTAGGATCTGGAAAGACTCTATTTGTGAGTCCTTCAAAGGAGGCTTTCGCTTATCTCACTAGCTCCGAGCTCTGCTTGGAGAGGCCCGGGTTGAACATGGATCAGTCATTGCGCCCCGATCCTCGTCTGATGCCATCCCTCTCAACGGTTATGAAATTCACCATGCCTGGACCACAGCTTCTTGGCTTGAAGACTGCATCGCATACGCCCCGCAACAAAGCTACATTCGCCACGGAACGATTCGGGATAACATCCTTTTCGGCCAACCCATGTGGCGAATCCGGTACGATGAGGTCCTACGTCAGGCGTCTCTGCTCTCAGACTTGCAAGTCATGCCGGAAGGCGACCTGACGGAAGTTGGCGAGCACGGCATCACCCTGGTGAGCCTCATTTGTGGTGGAGATACTGACGGATGTCAGAGCGGAGGTCAGAAAGCCCGAATCAACCTGGCCCGTTGCATCTATGCTCGGGCCAAGACAGTCTACATGGACGACATCCTGTCAGCAGTAGACGCTCATACTTCGCAATTCATTTCCAAGGAGTGTTTGCGAGGCTCACTCCTTCGCGGCCGGACCGTCGTCCTCGTTACCCAACATGTCGGTCTTTGCTTGCCGGCAGCCGATTTTCTTGTTTCGCTAAAGGACGGGCGAGTCGAACAAGCATGCCCGGCGTACGAGGCGGAAACGCTCCATCTAATGTCTCCGAGTCAGCCGAGCCTCAACAAACTTGAGGAAGCGCCTGCATCCGCCAAGCATGTCAGTACACCTGCAGAGGAGGCTCAAGTCACGCGTCACGTGTACCAAGCCGAAGCTTCTGCGTCAGGCCGGGTTGCATCCAACCATTACTGGATGGTTTTTGCCTTTGCAGGAGGATTCTACTACTGGCTAACCTCTGGGCTGCTCCTTGGCGGTGCAACAGCCTTTGGCCTTGTGGGGCGCCCGTTATGGCTCCGCCAATGGCTGACGGATCTCGACCCGACACACCTTGATTACAATCTCGTAGTATTCGCTTTAATATCGTCCGCAGGTATTTTACTCGGCGCTTTACGATGGGTCTGGATCTACGGGGTCGGTAATGTCGGGTTTTACAGTAGGGGAAGCAAGATGATTCACGCGACTCTGCTGGATCGTATATGCGCTGCACCGCTTTCATTTTTTGAAAGCACACCGGCTGGAAGAATCATGAACATTTTTGGCCAGGATATGAATAGGATGGATGGGTTGGTGGCAGACGACTTTGGCCGTGAGTGATTCGCTGCATCGGACTCTGGTTCGATCCTCACTTCATACCGCAGGAACTGCCATGGGAGGTCAGCAGATTAAATGGACCATGAGCACGGACGACTAACGAGCTGCAGCTCTTCGTGTGGGAGCCTCTGCGCTCGGCGCATGTTTTACCGAACCAGTTAGTAATGAGTCGCCGCCGAGAGCTCCAAGCCAATCTATAATAGCTTCTGCTCGCCGTCATGATTCTGTTTGGTGGGCCTCTGTGGTGGCTCAGCGGAGTGTAAGAGGAGGCTCTTCCATCAAGTTCAATCTGACTTGACCATAGACTTGGAAAGCTCCGGGCCGACATCCGTCGACTCACTGCCGTCGCTGGTTCTCCATTGATCACCTGCTACCATGATGCCATCGAAGGGGTCGTCATGATTCGCGCGTACGCCCTCACTATCCGTCACCTCCCCTGCTGACCGAACAAGGTTTGGCTCCTCGGAGTTGATGATGAGGGCCATGATGGAGCTCAATAATCGAGAAAGGCTGACTTGGACCGCTGATTGCATTGGTGAATCCATAATGTCCGCAAGGACAGCACCGCTCATGTGCTTTCAGTGTATAATTGGGTGAAAGGGATGGTCAAAGCCATTGCCAGCGTCATCGTTACTGCTACCGGTTTCTGGCTCATTGGGAGGGACATGTCGGGAGCACAAGCTGGTTTGATCCTCTCTTTCGCGATCGTCGCCTCGCAAGGTGTGTCTGAGTATATATCCGGTTGCCCTATCACTGATGCGGCAAAGGTCTCTTTGACTTGCTAGAACAGTATAGGTAAGCCAACCAAGATCTACTGTCTAGTGCAATTTGAGCATTCACAGCAATCTCGAGCAGACATTCGTCCACGCAGAGCGAATCAACCATTGTAGGTCCACCCCGCTGCGACGTGGACCTATCGGTACCTATCACTGACCCATTTTCAGACATCCATATGAAAGAGCACGAGCCGACCGATGGAGAGATCCCCTCGAAGGAGTGGCCAAGCGAGGGAGCAATCTCCCTCAAGAACCTGTCCGTGCGATATGCCGAAGACCTCCCAGATGTCCTCCATGACGTGTCCCTCCACATCGAGGTGAGCTGTCTAGTAGCATCGCCTTTAGGCCGTCTCATTTCTACAGCCCGGGATGCGAGTCGGCCTTGTCGGCTCGACCGGCTCCGGCAAATCGACTCTGGCTCTCACCCTGTTCCGAGCGATCGAAGCTAGCACCGGTACCATCGAGATTGACGGTCTTAGTGAGTGTATTACTTGATCCTATATTAAGGCAATCAGATATCAGCCAAGTCGAGCTTCACGAGCTTCGAAGACGTCTCAATATGGTGGTGCAGGATGCGAGCCTCACCTCGGGGACTCTGCGCGATGCCCTTGACATGACGGGAATGAAGGATGATCATGAGGTGTACGGCGCTTTGCGAAGGGTTCACCTCTTGCCAGAGAATTCGAGCAAGGAGGAACTCAAGGACAACCCGTTCGCCAACCTGGAAACCTTCGTCGCAATCGGTTGGCCGACGCGTGTAGGGACGAGGTTGTATATGCTGATCATCGTTGCAGAGGGCGCCAACTTCAGTCTAGGGCAGAGGCAGCTTCTTTGCCTCGCACGAGCATTGCTCAAACAGTCGAAGATCTTGGTGATGGATGAAGGTGAGACCCGTCCTCTATCGTATCTTCCTTTGAGCTGATAAGAGCATAGCCACCTCATCTGTTGATTTCGAGTAAGCTGATCTGGACCGCGTTTGTAGATTTTGTTGGAGCTGACGAGGGGCTCACAGGATGGACGCAAAGATCACCTCCACCATCAGAGAGTGTTTCGCTGGCACCACGATGCTCGTCATCGCCCACCGTCTCGCCACGATTATGCATTAGTACGTATTCCCGAGCTCAATGACTGGCCGTTAGTACTGACTCCACATGTTCAGTGATCGTGTATTGGTTCTCGACAAGGGACGCGTACTCGAGTACGGTGGGCTGTGAATACCTGCTTGAATCGGAAATTGCTTGACGCCCACCAGGTCAGCCGCAGGACTTGATGAACGACACAAATTCGGCTTTCCATTCGCTGTGCATGGCGCAGGGAATCGAGGAGTACGAGAAGCTCCTGGCGATGGCGCACGGCTAGTCCCACCATGATCCTGAACATACTGTACCCCAGCTGTACATCCTAGATGCCGAAGATAATGCTTGTCACCACCCATGTGCACGTAGCGAATCGTGATGGGCCAAGTCTAGAAAGTATGCAGATGCTATGCTAATGATGCGATGGTTACACTAAATGCTGGATATGTCATTCCCAACCCCAATACCCGGCCCACACAGGTGGCACCTGCGTACCTCTCTTCCCCGCCCACTTCACCCTCGCGGCCCATCGCCAATACCGAATGATAGACAGCATACCGCATGCTACCAGGAAGATGAAGACGCAAGCCCCTGCAAAGTAGTTGAATGGCGCAATCGATCCGTTTGCTTCTCGATGCTTCGCATCGGCGGGAGCACCGTTGCGTGGACCATGTACATTCATTGACAACAACCCTGGATGTCGTCGTCAGATGTGAAGACAAGAAGATGGGGATATGGGCGTACCGATGACGAATTGCATGGCCAGGACGGAGATGGTCACGGTAGATAGCGCAAGGATAGCTTGGTCCGTCCCACTTCGGGCGAAGGAGAAGGAGACGCTGAGGTGGGAGAGATAGGCGGGTTGGCAGTTTAGGAGGATGTATTCGTAGTGGTACAAGCTCGTTTGCAGCAGCAGTACGTGATCTATACGATCCTCTAAGCTCTGAAAGCATCAGAATATGAACAAAATCACCCTCCAGATCGCCGATGTACGCCTCTACCCCTTCCCCAATTTCAGCACCGCGCTTCCGTAATCGTCCAATGACCTGATGCTTCGCTCCCAATAGCCGAGATAGACCAGTGACAAGCCGCCGTGTATCCGTGATCCGCTTCAGCATTGTGCTCCGATCATAGATCTGCTTCGGCTGTTCCTCGTGTTTCCGCTTCGCCGCGGAGCTCGTGGGCAGGAAGAACAGGCGGATATAGATCAGTCCACTCGGCACGGCTGGGAGATGTGCTCGAGCCCATCTTCTCCAGCTAGGCTTTGGACTGGGCGGTGGTCGTACAGGCTCGAACCTCGGAGCGATGGGTTTCTCGTCAAGAACGTTCTTCTCGCTCGACTCCACAGCCTCTTTCGGGTCGACTGCGGTCGAGACAGGTGGGGACTCGGGAGACGACTGGGTATGCCGCCGTGGATCGGTGGTCGGATCGATGCTGAGGGAATCAATTTCGTCGACCTCGGTGTCCACGTAGCGGATCAGAGGGAAGAAGGCGTCGACGATAGAGTCGAGCAGGCCATGCGCTACCCAGTCGGAACCATGATTCTCCTCAGTGAGGGAGATGATCCGATCGAGCACGCGTTTCGTGTGTTTCGAGATATCCTCGAAATGGAACTGCGCAACACATATCAGCAGGATTGGTGCGGCAGTACGGGTAAGCTTGCGCTGATGATGCCATCGGCAAAGACGACGAGATACACATTCACAGCTCCCACACCGACACCCTCCAACCCCTCCTTCCCTGGATTATCCTCAACAATCTCCACCTTCTCCAGACTCTTATCCGCATTCCTCCCGGGCCCCCTACCCATCCCCCATCCCCGTCGATGATGCTCCTTCCCGGAAGCATTTGCCTTCAGCTCTGGACTAGGCACGACTGGTCCGACCGGGCCTGATGCCGAGCTCTTGGCTGATCCGGGCGTATACTTGAAATACCCCTCGTCGAGAGCTCGGACGACCACGAAGTAGTAGCCTAGCTTTTCGAACATATCGAGCTTCTCGCGGGGATCTTGCTGCAGTACATCCTCGAGAGTGAGCGGGTGGAGGCTGAGCAGCTGAGGTTGGGGAGTCAGTAGAGTTCAAGCGCGTCAGTGTTCACTCACCTCGCCAACATCGCGCAGATCCTCCCAGCCGGGACAAGAGACGTCCAACCACCAACACCCCTTCCCCTTACCTTTTCCGTTCCCTTCGTCCTTCCCCGTCGGTGTCCCAACTCGCGATGGCTGGGGCAACTCGCCACTCCGCATGTAATTGAGATTAGGCGTCGAGCCTACATATGGCTTTGTCAAACCCATGAGATCGGAGACGCTCTTCGGTCTCACCGGGACCTCTCGCAGGGTCTGTAGGCGAGATCGAGCTGGACGGACTGGGATGGGTGGGGCGACGAAGGATGTCGACCCTCGAGGCATCTTCGGTCGGGGTCGACCTGCTCGGTTTTCCGGCTGCCGAGGGACCTCAGGAGCCATACCTGATGCTGCTCGTAGGTTGCGTATCTGGTCGAGGACAGCGGGGAGCGAGGAAGTGGTGATGACCCGATCCGAGGGGTACAAGACCTGTGCCCGCGTATCATCCGACGACGACAAGTCCCACGGTGTCCCACTACCCGAAGGAAGGAGCAGCACGAACTCCCTCTTCCTCGGCAAATGCAGCCGCTTCGGATGGTCGGTGACCGTTTCCGCCGAGACGGTCCGACTCAAACTCCTCGACCTCTTCTCCTTCTCCCCGTCCGACCTCACATCCGTCGACCCACTAGCCGAGCTCCCCCTCCGGACTCCAATGACCGTCCCAAACCTTTCTAGCACCGCCATCGTCGCTCGCCTCCCCCTCTCCAGCCCACCCGTACTGCTCGAGCTCAAACATGAGACCGAGGTCCCACTCAAGGTGATCGCGTCATCGTTATCCGTGGGGTGATCCGTGGGGTCGGAGCCCGCGCCACGGAAGAGATCGCCGTCATTGGTGTAGAATCCTTGATTGGACGGTCCAGCCTCTAGCGGAGCGGACACAGGGATACTTTGGTAAGATTGACGACGTCGACGACGGAGTTTCTGGGGAGTGAGGAGTTCGGCGAACTGCGGTTGCGAAGTGGAGGCAACATCGGTCTTTAGCGATCGAGGGCGATGGGAGAGGATAGGAGAAAGGTGAGGCCCAGATGTCGGAACCGGGGCCGTGAGGATTGTGGAGGCGTCATGGGGAAGAGAAGAGATGGGGTGGTGAGAAGACATTGCGAGTCACGGGATGACGATGAGTTGCAGGATGGCGATGGGCCACCGGACAAAGGGTGGGCGACCATGAGTGATGGGCCGCAGGTGGCGTGTCTGGCTATGTCCGATCCAGGGTCGCCCCTGCTCCTCCAATTTCGATGGTAGATCCTTATAATACACTCCCCAAGTCTTTACATGAGAGACTGCGCTGAAGATTCAAACGATAAAGGCAAGTGAAATTACAAGCTTGAATGAAAATAGCGCGAGGATCTGTGCCTGAACAAAGGGACACGTTCTTGAGTGCAAAACGATAGACTTCTTTGGTGGGAAATGCGCGTGAACCATGCAGGTACTTTGACATGCTCATGCTAGATATCTAAAATGTCCCCTGATTTTTCCTAGACCAGACCCAGTTCCCTCTCGACGCTCCCTCGCAGCTTCTTCCAGTCGTCTTCTCTGAATTTGACCCTCTCACAAGCGCGCATAAATGTCTCCGGTAACAATAGACTGTCCTGCGGCGGGTCGCGGAGGTAGGCAAGGACGGGATCTCGGGATCGTGGTAGAGAGAGGATCCGGTCGCGAGATACAGTCAGGATGGTGAGGGAGGCGATCAGGAGGAAGCGTGGGCCTGAAAGTCTGAGTCAGCCGTGGACAGCGGGACCTAGGCAACGCACCCTCGGAGACAAGGACATCGATGACGCGAAGTGCTGTTGGCCAAGGAAGGGATCGGATGAATAGCTTCGTGAACCATCCTTCCAGGAAGTCGATGGCTGAATCTGTCAGCGCCATACCAGAGACGGGCGTGAGGACCCACGATGCAGTCCAATCTCCTTGAAGAGACCAGCCAGCTCCTTCTCACTCCCACTCAACAAGCCCTGAAAGACCGCAGCGTCAACCCTCATCCCTGTTCTCTCCTTCACCCAATAGTTTTTCAGCACCCCATTGACGAGTCCCGAGAGCAGCCAGAAAGCATCCTCCACGACACAGTGGACAAGCAGTGCTCCAGTCACCTGGACCATAGGTGGAGTATACCCCGATGGCGCAAAGTTGGAGTAGGCGCGGAGCAGATTACGTAGATCAGATCTTCCGGGTGAGTTCGGTTCCGAAAAGATGCTGTGATCGGACCACTCCCTGTACCGAGATCAGACACGCATGCAGCAAGTGGGGAAGGACCAACGAAGCGACATCGGCATCTATCCGGTTGTCATAGGTACCCTTGTCGTGGTCGAGGAGCTGGTTGAAGAGGCCGGGCACCCTCGCAGACATAGAGGAAGCCATGAACCACGCCCAGACCTTGCCTCGTAAGGAGCCAGGTATACCAACATCCATTACGAGCTTGCGAACTTTCTTGGGCGGTCCGCCAGCGGGCATTGAACTCGAGATAATTGACAGCTCAACCGATTATCAGTAGGCTGACATGATGACAGAACAAGGTATCCCAAACCCATTTCTGTTCGGCGATACGGTGATCGCCCGGAGCACTCCGGCTCTGGAAGATCTCCGGAGTCGGCGACTTCTCCTTGAGGAAGCCCCACTCATCCGTCTCGGGCAGTGGGGCACGAAAACTGCCACTGGATGACCCGCTCACTATAGTCAATCGATTGTCGATTGGTGCGTCGAGTGTAGGTTTCACCAGCTCGAAGTCCATCCCATCCGCTTGAACGGTCTCCTCAAAGTCCTTGTGACTGACAGGATTGGCCAGCGATCGAGAGACGTTTCGAGGTGGCTTGGAGGACTTGCTCGAAAAACTGAAGGAGGAAGATCGAGCAGAGGGCAACGCTAGGGAAGGAATCGAGTCGTTTGAGTGCATCGACGAGGTAATAGGTGGGGGTTGTGTGATAGCGGAAGAGGTAGTAGACGAACGTCCAGGCAGAGGCCGAGCAGGTGAGCCAGGAGTCGACGGACTCGCTTTTGAAAAGAAAGATCGCTTGCTCGATTGAGGCGCCGTGAAAGCAGGGACAGGAGGAACGGTGGATGTATCGATCGAGAGAGGAGGAGTGCTTTCCTTGCGGCCTTTCGTGAAGGTTCTCGCCACGGTTGCCGAAAAGCTTCGCGATCGCGGCCGGGCCGGGAAGAAGCCAGGCTTCGGGACAGCAGGGATGGTAACCGGGACTTGCGGGATGATATCTGGTGATGTGACGCTTCGGACAGGGACTGGCGGGAAGCGAGACGGCGAATCGCGAATGGTCTTGATATCCTCTGGCATAGGCGGATCAGCTCGTGTGGGCGTTGTCGCACGCCGCTGCTCGGGTGTAATTCGGTCGAGGGTGGATGGCAAACCCAAGCCAATCCTGGGCGTGGGCGTGCTGGGATCGCCGACGAGAAATGTAATCGGTACCGGACCTTTCGAGGCTCTAAGATCCGCTTCCATCCTTCCGACAAGTGTCATACCCCTAGGCCGCTTCCCTTCTGATGTTTGACGGACAGCCTCGACTGCTTGCCTTGTCGCGGCAATAGAGTGTGGGGATGCGGGCGAACCAGGTGACCAAGCTGTGATTGGCACGTTAGGCGAGAGACTAGGCGAGTGTGTTGGCGGGGGCGGGGGGATGAGATTGGGCGGTGACATCGACTTTTTCCACGCATCGATTAGGAAGCCATCGTCGAGGGGCAAAGGCGAAGCAAGGAGAGTTTCGTGTGTCAATGGAGGCGATGGAGCGGTGAAGGTCATTTCTTTGGAGGGTTGAGGCGTCTCGAGAACCGTCGAAATCTCGCTCTCTTGCGGACCTTCCGATGAGTTGTGCTCGGTATGATCGCTGCTTCCGCTGCCGGCCCGCGATTCATTGCCTGCGAGCTGCTCGTTGATCTCGTCCTTGCTTACAGCAACACCGTGCCCTGACGACCTCTCGGAGTCGTTTGGAGTCTCACTCCTGTATGCTGTTCGAGAAAGACGTTTCGCTTCTGCCGGGGAGCCTGGGCTGCACCTAGCATGAATATCGCTATCCGATGAGGTCCTCTCCCTCTCCCTTTGGATCCTCAATCTCAACTCCGTAGCCACAGATCGACCTGTCATCGTTCCATCCAAACTCGGCGACGGTACACCGACAGGGGCTTTTGGCGGATTCGGACATCTGGGCGGCACATATGGTGTCCCTGGCGCGGAGCCGAGCTCTAAGTCCAAAGCAGGTGGTCTTCGTGGAAGCCTGTCTTCAGATCCTCGCCTCTCCTCTCTTGGCCGCATCGCCTTCGTCCCCATGATATCACTCGAGGGCACAGGGATCCGCTTCGTCAGACTGGACCCCTGATTCGCATCCTTCCCCCAAGTAGGCAACACCTTCATGTGCTGTACCCCACCGTTCATGCTCTCGCGCATCACCCAATCCTTGTCGAGATCTGAGCTCACATCGATAGACTCGTCGCCAGGAGGATAGGGATGAGAAGCGATGACCGGCTCGGAGAGGAAGCGGGAGTCCAGAGGCGTTTCCAGAGATGCGGACATCGGAGAGGTCTCGTCTGCACGTATTCAGCTTCGCGCACAAAGCGGATTCACAACGATCGCACCGGTAAGGTCTTCCACACCATCTCCAAAAGAGTCATGTCCCTCTTCAGTCGTCTCATCCCCCATCATGAAACCCCCAATCCCACCAAACGCTTCACTACTTGCGACAGAGGTGACCGACTGCCGCTTCTCCGCTTCCGGTTCCGGTGGTTTTTGTTGAACGAAGAACTGCTGGCCCTCCCTTTCGATCGCTGGGCTTTGCTGTGGAGAATCAAGCTCGAAGGGCCCGGATACCCTTTTCAGATCTCTGGTTGCCTGACTGAGATCCGGCTCCTCTGGGAGGGCAGTAGGTTTTGTTGGAGGCGATGGCGCAGTGAGGATCGTCCGTGGTAGCGAGTCTCTGGCCGAGAGGTCGAGTGATGATTTCCCACTCGTACTGGCAACCGCCTCGAACCGCACATCTCCCTTCCGAACCCATCCCACAACCCCTTCGCATGATGCCAAGAGAATGTCGCCGAGATCTCGAAGGAGGATCAACTCATCCCCGGCGATGTACATGAGCTGATCGGGTGCCTCGGCCACACAATCAGTCAATCTGTGTTCCAGATCAGCTCGTGAGGTGCATACATCATGGACATACGCGACGCCTCGAGCGAGTCCTCCCTTGGCTGCGAGAGAAGCAAGATCGTTCAACTCTCTCGGATCCACATACTGCATCGTCGACATGACGATCCAGTATCGAAAAATGTTTTCTTGTTGATGAGTTGATGGAAAACCAGCCTAGTGGAATGTTGAAAGGTCGATCATTTCGACGCGTCGCGGAAGAACGGGAGCAATTAGTTTAGAGAAACCCTGAAGTGTTAATTTCACCTGAAACACGAAAGTTCCTTCGTTACTTCACATCGGAGCCACGGCCTAGTGAGGGACTTTGATTGGCCGCCATGTCAGCCGTCGAGTCCTCAGAAGCATCGGGGTCAAATGGACTGGGGTACACGTCAGGTAAGGCAGCTGGGACGTCCACTCCTTCAAACGGACTAGTGGCCAAGGGGCAAGACGAGCTGGAGATACGGATAGAGTTTGGGTGAGTCTCTTTCGCATGAGCTGACGTTCTTCAGACGTTCCTTCGTCTCTCTCACGAGCTTATCTCCGATCCCGCAGCGGCGGTCTTCATCTCCTCTTCTCCGCCAATCCCAGACATACGATCCAAATCCCTCGATACATCCCCGAAACATCACCGCCCAAGCCGACCGACGTACGATATCTCATCAAATGGCTAAAAGCCAACCTCCTAACCGAGCGAGAGGAGATGTTCGGTGATGGCGATAGCGTGTACGTCTCCCATAGCTATGGAAATCCCTCATCTGATGTTGTACTGCAGGCGGCCAGGGATATTGGTTCTGATCAACGACGCGGACTGGGAGCTAGAAGGAGAGCTGGACTACGAGCTGAAGGATCGAGATGAGATGGTCTTCATCTCGACTTTGCATGGGGGATGAAGTGTCACACGATGGTTATGACTTGCCGATGAATACTGATGCTGTCCGCTGATGATCGGCACCGCTTCGAAGACGGCTGTACTGACTCTCTTCCCCGCTGATCCGTGCCAGGCTCTCAGAGGAAGGATCTCGTCCCGCCTTGAATTAGGTAGGTTAGTCGATTGTGGCGTTTACTTAGTGGGGTGAGGCGAACAAAACGCTCCTTCTCATGGAAATCGAACGTTTCCAAGGTGGAGGGCTCTCAAAGGATACCCTACCAGTGAGCTTCGCTTTCAACCTGACACCTTCCCTCCCGGATGTCCTGACGACGGATAGCCTTGGATGAAACTCGAACTGACCGTACTTCTCTATCACCGAGAGGCAGTGTTCCGACAATGGATGACCTCTCAATAGATCTTCACTAGCGATACTCGTTAAAAACGTCTGCTTCCGGATATCACACTCCTCCTCGCTCCTCACTTCACAGTCAGCGTCCCATCAAGATGTCTTCCGAAATGGGTACCTGCACCTCGTCACGACGACTCCTGGTCATCAACACGTCGCCCCCAGTGAACTACGTGCCAGGGTTGACACGCCGCGTGATCGTCTCAGATAAGTGATTGGTGTCAAAGATGCGTGACCTGCAGAATAGTTCCTAACTCTGATCGTTACGGATCAGAGTCTTTCATCCTCAAGGTTTTCAAGAAAGCGCATGCAAAACGTCTCAAATCCGAGCGAGTTGACCCTGACTTTTGACAAGTTCTTTACCGAGAGTGCGCTCATCTCCAAGCATGTCATTTCAGACCTGCTGTCATCGGGTCATTACTCAACGCTGAAGGATTCGGAACTGTCACGGTGCTACGTCGACCAGCAAATAGGCCCGACGCTCAGCTCCTAGAATCGGCGACGGTCGTCTGAGCTTCGGCAAAGTTGGACTACCGTGGTCGAACTTGGCTGGAATAACTC
>JAABUW010001296.1_pt1 | contig 42839 bp, 4 predicted proteins | sample 5560081 | NCBI WGS metagenome assembly JAABUW01 (sample SAMN10711882, study PRJNA513363) | rock metagenome | isolation source: Antarctica rocks | place: Antarctica: Victoria Land, Knobhead sud | reverse complement strand
AATTATGAAAATACTAACTATATTAGGTTAAAACTTGGCCTAATTAGGTATAACTTTCGGGTCGGGTTATAGATTTCGGGGAAAAACCGACCCGAACGGTCAGTCTACTAAAATATATAAGTATTTAGATTTGCACAATATAATTAGACAATTTATATTTAATTTATATATTAATAGCGTTCGATAATAGATAAAAATTTAAATCGAAGATTAATGTTATAGATTGCATCTTACTCGCTAGATGGTCGGCGCCTTCCTAGTAGCTAGATGGTTGGCGCCTTCCTAGTAGCTAGATGGTTGGCGTCTTTCTAGTAGCTAGATAACGCATTTATCTAGTACTAGTTAGTACTAGATGGCTCTATATATAGGCAGACTTCCTTCTATAGTTAATCGACATCTTTTATTATCTTATCTATAACAATAATAGCTTCAACTCTACTATGTTCTTGAGTTCTCCAAGCATTATATTAAACTCGTAAGACATTATCTTGCTATGTTAGCTAGATACTTAGCAACCATTATTGTCGAAGACAAGCAATCGCCAACAGATCTGTAGTTTCCCAGCTGTTAAATCAGAATTATTACTAGATAAATCAATCAAATTACTCAATTAGATATTTGCAGATTATTATCTCAACAAAACTCTTAATCGAGTTATCTACTACAATACTATCTAGCTCGATATCAAAGCAAATATCTATTAACAAATCAAGCTGACTCTATTATATGAATTTATTACAAATCTTATTAATCGAGCTTATTAACTCAATAACTTTGTTTCGACAATAAATAAACAATTAGATATCTTATTCAAGAATATCGTTTATAATATTATTGTTAGTATCTATAGATTATTAGTATTTCGATCTACTATTCGAATTATTTATCGAGCTAGATTCGTGAATCAAATATACAACTATTCAATAAAATAAATTATTAATCGAGCTGTATTCAAATGTGCGTTACAAGTGTTTTGCAAAATAATTGCACAATATCGAGACATCTAGTACTATTTTTTCTTTGTACAATTGTTAAACAAGTTATCGAAGTCTTCTACTTCTGTCTTATATAGTATATTATTCGCTATTATAGACACGTTTGTTAAAAAAATCATATATTATATCAAACTTAATTCTCAAAACAAGTAGTCTTTATCAATTACGTTACTCTTAGATTAGTCAAAAAATTACGTTTCTATTATAATATTCTTACAAAATTAAAAGCGTTTAATAGTAGAGATTGTTCGTCGAGTTCTACAAATCTAATTATTATTATTAAATTTCGCTAATTCGATAGATTCGATAGATTTTGCAAATTTATCAAGCAATAAGAGAAACAACAAATAAAATTCAACTAATTTAGAATTCTACAATCTCTACTATAACAATAGATTGCTTGCTAGCAAAGAAGCGCCAATAAAATATATTAAAAAGAATATTTATTTTAGAAATATATATCTCTTTATTACTTGTACTAAAAAAGCAATTGCTATTAAAAATAGTAAGCTAGTTTGCGATAATTTTTAAATCTATTTTAGAAATATTGTTTTAAAGTAGTATATCGACAAGCTCTTCAATATAGAGCAAAAAATATTGCGAATAATTATAAAAGATAGTAACAATTTTATCGAATAAATTGCATAGCTACTAGTTAGATTTAAAAAGTTAAGTAACGTTGCTATACAATTATTAATTACTTAGAAGTATACTTTTTGTAATATTGCTAACAAACGCAAGTCTCAAGAATATGCACAAAAGATACTTAGATTTGCGAAAAATGCTAGAATAACTAATGTGCAAAACTAGTTGAATTTTATCTACAACAATATTAATATTAATATGCGTATCGACAATTTACGTTGTTCTAAGCAAAACAACACTATTAACAATCTTTTTATAAATCTTAATAAATTTAAGCTCGATTAATAGACAAAAACAAATAGATTGCTAAAAGAAAGCAATTATAAAGAAATTATATAGAGACAAAATCAAAATAGTTAAGATTAACTAGCTAAACAAGACTTTTGCTACAATTAGAATATACAATTATTCGATTAATATAGCAATTGTCAATATTAGCAATTATATCAAGACTCTAATTACTACGAACAACAATTGTCTTATTTGAACAATCAATTTCGCTATTAAAATATTGCTTATCAAAACAATTAGTCTTCGCAATTCTATCAAGACTATCAAAACTAGCAATTAAATAGTCAAAATAATTAAAATTAATACTTAAATACTCGCGAGTTGTTATTGTCTATTGCTTGTCTTCAAATTACAACAAAGCTAGCAAACAAAAACATATTATCTTCGAACAATTAATCGCTACAACAATCTTTTAGATTGTTGAGCAACAATTATTCGCAAAACAACAAATTTGCATCTAGAATATTGCAAACTTATTAAATAAGCGTTTTCGACAATCTTGTTAAGAGAAACAAGATTTATCAAATAGATAAAAACAATTAAGATATCTATAGTCTACAAAATTACTACAATAACGCTTATTATAACAATTGTTACAAAAACAATAAATAGAAATTTAATATATACTCTATAAAGAATTGCAAATCTTAAGATATCAACTTTATAAACAAAACAAGTTTAGAATAGTTTTGTACTAAATGTAATTTTATTTTTGTTTTACGCAACAAACTTTTTAAATATCTAAAACAATATTAATTAATTTTTTTGTTCGACATATCTAGTTTTTACAATATTTTTATAAAAAAGATTCGAATAATTATATTTAAAATTATTTCAAACTATATTAACAAAAATCTAGAATATATTTTTTGTAATTAACAATATACTATAATAGAGATATAACTAGATAATCTTTCTAATAAGCTCGATATTTGCGTAAACTTTAATAATTTAATCTTTATAATTAGCAAAGAATTTTTTTATAAATTACTATCTAATTATTTAGTGCAAAAAATAACGTTCTCGATCTTTGTTCGAAAAATAGATAGAAAGATTGTCAAAAATAATAAATTTATTATTATTAAGCTCTTTTTTAACAATATAGTAGTTAAACAATTTGTTAAGAGTATTATTATTATTAAAGTATATATTATCGACAACTTCGAAACTAATTTTTTAGTCGATAACAATATTCTAATTTCAAAAAATATATCTATTGATCTCAAAAATCGCAAACTTATTATAAATAATTGCAAAAATCTCGAGATATTTATTTAAGTAGAAGCGCATAAAGATTTTGATATTAAACACATTATATAAGTTCGACAAACTTACACAATTATATTTAACAAACTAGCTAAAATATCGATTATATAATATAAATATAATATCGACAAAAGCAAGTTTTCTAAAAATAGAAACTTGCTATTTAAGCTCAAATACTCTTATTATTTAGATTACAACAAAAAAGTTTATATTTATATAATTGATATCAATCTTAACAAGATTCTTGTTTGTAACACTACTAACTTACTAGTTATACTTAATAGATGCGTACAACTAGATATAATAGTCGAATACAATTAAATAAATTGCTATCTTGTTATATCTAACAAAGTTTACAAGATATTAGATAGTTGACTTAAAAAGCATTTATAGAAGTGTTAAATAGATACTAGTATCGCTATTGTAGCAGCAATCTACGTTGTAATAACTACAAAAATATCTATATTTACTATAAAAGTATTTATCGACGTTAATATATCTAATATATTATAATTTTAATCAATACTCTCGATTGATATACTATATATCGATTCTAGTCTCGAGCGCAATCTTTTTAATAAAGTTATTGCTTATAATAGTTGCTCGATAGCTAATTAGCTAAATATATTAGTACAAAGTTATTAAGATGTGTTTGTTAATTCAAACATTACAATTAATATTTCAAAAAATAAATAAATATTGATCAATCTTAAATCAAAGACGAAACCGAAGTTTAAACAAGTATATTTGCTTAATTCTAAGAATCGAGATATGCTAGATAAAATGTTCGACAATCTTTATTAACAAGACAAGTTGTATTAATTTAAGCAATCTATTTTCTTCAATTGTTTTGTCTTCGTTGTATAGAGAGATCTATCTAATAGCAAACAAGAAAAACCAGTAGTAGTTAATATATGCAAACTCAATAAGATTATAGAGTTTAATATCTATCTACTATTATTACAATTAAACATTATCTTCGCAATAATCAAGTACAACTATATATTTATTGTCGATACAAAAGTCTAGTTCTACTAGTTTAATATTAAGCGAATCGATCGATCTAAATTTATTATAATATTATATTAAAAACAAAAAAAGTTATCGATTGCTTTTATAAAATACAAAGACTTGTCGCTTTATATACAATGTCAAATCGATAAACTTCTTCGATTATACAAGAAGTTTACACAAGTCTATATAGACAATATTATAATCTTTAATTGTATTTTCGAAAAATATCTAAATTATCTAGCTACAATACTTTAACTCTTTTATAATAAACAAGTTAGTCTATTATTTATTAAGTTCTATCTTAACTATTTATTTATAATTTTTCTAGATCAACAAGTTGATAGTCTAGATATATCTATATCGATTGAAAAGATTGCAACAATTACGTTACTACAATTTTCTTATATTTTGCGAAATCTTAAGTTCTTTCTAGATTTAACAAAATAACTTTGTTTATTAATCTCTTATTATATTTAACGCGTCGTGTTATTGCAAAAGCGTAAAACAATTTTAACTTAAAATATCGCATTCAACAACGCAATTAAATATTCAACTAGAAAGAAAATTGTTATTAGAGCAAAATACAATTTTACAACAATAGAACGCAATATATTTTACAATCTACAAAAAATCTTTGCTTTGTCGATCTTCTTAACGTACTACAATAAACTATATTGACTATATATAAATCTTGATATCTTCAAACAATTCGAGTTAGCTACTATAATTTACTATATGCTCGAAGACTCTTTAAATAATATTATATTTTCTCGCATTGCAATATAGTTTATTATATTTATAAGCAAGTACTTAAACAACGTCAAAAAAAACTATTAATCTATCGAGTTAAAAATAACAAATATAGTTTGAATAATTAGAAAAATCAAGCATATAATCGAGTTTATCGAGATATTGTTTGTTATTGTCTATATAGATTATAGTGCGATTGTACAAATATTATATCAAATTACGTTAATTATGTCTAGCACTAATAAATTAAATTTGTGTCTTGTTAGAGTTTTTTAATACTTGTTCAATTTCAATCTATCTATACATTATAAATTCAAAAAATCAAATATAATTCTTAATACTCTATCTAGATTACAATCAAATATACTATTGTTTAAGAAACTTAATATACTAGAATTACTCTATAGTTATTTTATCGATCTATATAAAAAGAATATTGCTATTAAAGCAATTGTAATCTTGTCAAAACAAACTTTTGTCTATTATATTATCTTAATTAAGATAGCAAACAAATTGAAACAAAGACTAAAAACTATCTATATTAATAATTACTATTGGAACAAAATTCTTAATATAATTAGAAAAATATCTCAAACTAGATTCAACAATATTACAAAACTATTTAACAACGTTCTTGATCAATATAATTTTTGCTTTGTCTATTAACAAAATCTTATTTACTTTACTTCTAATAACAATATAGAACACTTATATATATTTAAAATTATTAAGCAAAATGTCTTCAAAATAGCTTATAATTAAACTTATTATAATAGTTTCTATTGCATCTATAATCGCATAGTTTTGTCGATCTATATATGTTAACTAAGCAAACATCTCTATATTTATATAGTATATTGTTTGAAATATCAATTTAATCAAATCAAACAACATCTAATCTATAACGAGCTAGCTTCTATAGTAATATCTTCTATATTATTTTATACAATAGCTATAAACTAGATAGTTGCTCTATCTACTTTTATTATTAGTTTCAATATTTTGTTAATTATAACGTGCAAGTTTACTAAGCGCATATTGTTGTTTGCCAAAATAAATATCTAAAACGCAATCAAGTAAATCAAAATAACAATTACAAGTTTTGTTAAACACAATTAAGATATATCTAGATCAATTATTAGCAATCGCGATACTCGATTTATATCTAAGTTTTAAACTACAATATTTATTAAGATAGGAATGTCTATACTTATCTCGATAGCTTATTATTTTTAGACAAACGAACAATCGAAACGTACTAATTAAACAATTAAGATTGCTTTTTAATATTATTTAACAATACATTCTAAAGACAATTGAATCAATATTCTTTTATTTCTACAAGTAGAGAGCAACAACGTTAAACATTTAGTTATTGATTTCGCATCTAATAAGTTTGTTTACAACTTTAAAATCAACAACTTTATTAATATACTCGTCGATCTCTTTGCGCAAGACTATTAACAACTATAACAAATCAAACAAAAGAATATCGAAGCAACTATAGCGTTTGCTAGTGCTATTTTAAAATCTTGATATAATTAGATTTATTGAGTTATCTTATATATTATCTAGTTAAAAACAATAATCTATCTACAATTATATCAAGATTATATTATTTCTAATCTCAATAATAAAAAGCTATTTAATTAGCGAGTCGAACTATTTAAAGTTATCGAAACAATTAACAAATCGAGACAAGTCTTTTGTTTCGAGCTATCTTCTATTATAAAAATTTATTCTATAATATCGATTGTATAGCTCGAATCAACTACTTTAAATTTCGATCTATATAATAGATATCTAGCAATCGACTTTTTGCCAATCGCTAACAACAATATCGAAGCATTATTTTACGAGATTAAATATCTAATTGATAAACGTATTATTTGCGACAAGTCTTACTATCTAATCAAATAAAAAAACTACAATTATTAACATAATATATAGTACTTTATCGACAATCTAAAGAACGCGCTTAATCTTATAGCAAAATACAAGACAACAATCTTTTGTCGATCGACACAAACTTGTCAATTTGTATCTAATACTATTATATTACGAATTACTAGAATTATCGTGTTACGCTAATACTTTCTTCGAAGATATTAGAATAAATTGTGTTGTTAAAAAGATTTGTAGATGTCTTCAAACAATACAAGCAATTACTTAATAACAAGAGATTGCAACTATAGACAATTTCTATATTTAATAAATTTTGAAAGAGATTCGATAAATCAAAATAACAATAAGTAAAAATCTATAATAAGTTGAACACAATTTATAAGAAAGTCGTGTCTCGAAAATCTATATACTAAAAAAAAAAATTCTTGCTTACTATATTTGTTGTCAAATATATCGAGTTTTGTTTGTTTTGCTTGTTGTCAAATATATCGAACTTTATTTGCTTTGTTTGCTATTAAATATATCGAATTTGTCTACTAGTATATCGAGCAATATTTGTCTATTAAATTGTCAAGTATGCAAATAATTGTACTATATACTATAGATTGCTTTGTAGAATATATATTAGTTGTAACAAACTAGAATTATAATACTATCTTTTTTTTTAAATCTTTTTGTTTTGAAAAACAAATATTTATATATTATATTTTTTTATCAAAATTGTATTTGTCTTGTTTTCGAAATAGATTGTTACAAAATATTTGTTAATTTTGTTTGTAAATATTGTTGCTATATTAACAAATTTTATATTGCTATAGAAGATTTGTTATTTTGTTTAAAATATTCGAAATATATTTGCGCGAACAAATTGTGTATAAATATATTGTAAATTTTTTTAAATTATATTAGAAAAAATCTATTCTCTAAAATAATAGAAAATAAAATTGTATTAACAATTGTAATTACGCAATTGCTCTATAATAAAAAAATGCTAAAAAAATTTAATACAAAAACAAAACAAAAAATATAGTATTTGCTATCTAATATAAAAAAGTCGAATATTATAGAATTGTTAAATTGTTTTGTTGCAAATGCTTTGATTAAAATATTTTCTACTATTTGATTTTTTTTTGCTATACTAAATAATTTTTCGAGCGTTAATAGAATTTCTAAATAAGAATATTGCAATTGTCGAGATTGCTAGTTGATTTTTATATATTTTTTGTTGTAAAATATTTTTTCTATTTTACAAAATATTGTTGATTTTGTTGTTCTAGAATTCTCTTAATCTCAAATTAATTTTTTTTTTGTAATTTATAATAAAATATTTTCTATATAGATATACTTAAATCGATTAATTTCAACAATAATATATAGAATACTAAAAATACTTTAATATTCTTAAATAAGTCGAGTTTGTAGTTGATTAATTTTTTAATTTTTTTAACAAAAAATAGTTCGATTTTAATATAGTTTAATTTCTTGCTTAATTTTCTTGTTCTAAGATTTTTTGTAAAAAAATATATTTTATTTTTCTTTTTTAGCTAAGATACTGTTTTTTGTTTTTTATTTTAATATTTAATCGACTTTTTTTGCATTTTTGAGATATTGTTGTATATTTTTTTTAGTATTGCTATTTTTTCGATAACTGATTGCGCAAACAAATATATATGCTTTTTTTCGAAAAAATTTAATTTCTTGCTATAGTTAACAAAAAATAGAGTTATTTTAGTAATATTCGAAATTTTTGTATTAAATACTAATTGTATTATAGATAGAAATAATATCTAGTTATTATAAATATTGTTAATATAGTATTTTAGATACTATTTAAGACTCTAATTTGTTTTTTTTGTTTAATTATTTGTAATCGAATAGTAGATAATAGATATTCGAAATCTTGTATCTAATATTAAAAAAAACATTTTTTAATAGTTAGATATAAAGAGCTTGTCTCTGTTACTAATTAGTTTTTTGAATATATTGTAATACTGTATAAATCGATTCAATATAATATATTTTAGTTGTTTTGCGATAAACTTCTCTTTATATATAATAATATATAAGTACTTAATAAATTTATTAATTATTATTAGTATCAAATTATATTTGTTTTCAATTGCTAAATTTGTTAACTTTAACAATTTAATAATAAAGTTTATTGTAATTTTATTCTATAACAATTTAGATAGTTTCTAATATTAAATTTTGCTATAACTTGTATATATACTATATTTGTTTTGCTAATAGCTAAAATATTGTTTAATATATATCTCGACAGCTTGTTTTATCTATAAAAATTAACAATACTAATATAAAAGCTAAAAAGTTTTTGTTACTTTCGAATACTTTTGCAATAATTTGTTATAATATTCTTTTATATATTTGTCGATTTTGTCGATAAATATTTGAAGTTTTTCTTTCTTTATTAAATTTTTTTTTGTATTATTTTGAAATATTTGTAATATAGTATTTAGTTTGTGCTTGTTTGCTAATAGTAATTTGTTTTTGTTAATTTTAAGTATATTATAATTGAACAATTTTTTTGTTTCTATATAATTATTTTTTCTGCTAAATATATCTGCTCTGCTATTATTTTTATTTAAAATATACTATATTTTGAATTTGTATTGTTTAAGTTTTTCTAACTATTATATTTGTTTTTTGTTTAGCTGTTTTGTAGTAGTAAAGTGTACAAATTTTTTATAATTTGTAAAAATTGTAAATTCTAACAATTTTTCGATATATACTCTCTATAATTTTAAGAAAACTACTATAGCAAGTAGTTTTTTATTGTAAATATTATAGTTTTGTTTGACTAACAAAAGTTTTCTCGAAAAATATATTACTAAATATTATATATTTTTATATTTTTGATTGAAATATATATCGATAGCTAAATTTAATATATCGATTTCAATTCTATTTAATAATTGCAAATTGTATATTTTTAATACTAATTTTTTTAAATATTCTAATTTAAGATTTTGAAATAATTTCTCTTTTGCAAATTTCTATAATTATAATATATTCTTTTTTGTAAGATTTGTTAATAATATTGTATTTACTAAGTAGTTTTTAATAAATTTCTTATTGTAGTTTATAAAATTTAGAAAAAATTGTACTTTTTTAATATTTGTTGATAGTTTTTATTTTTTGATTGTTTGTAATTTCTCGAAATCTATATATATTTTGTATTGTTTAACAACAAATTCAAGAAAATCAATTTTTTTTAATAGAATTTGTATTTCTTTAACTTAAAATATAAGTTTCTTATATTTAGATATTTCAATACTTTAAAGATATAACTAATATACTTTTTTAAGATTTTTAAATAAATTATAATATTGTTCAAATATACTATAACAAATCGATTCAAATATTGTTGTAATATATTATTAATTATTTTCTAATATATTGTCGAAGCGTTTGTAAGTTTGAACAATATTATTGTATATTTATATAATTTATATTGTATACAAAAAATTGTTTTTTATTTTTTTTTTGTTTTTATTCTAATTTGATTGTACGTTTCTTGTAAATTCAATTTAATAAAATATTTTGTTTCGAATAGTCAATTTTGAAGCTCGCTAATATTAAATAATAGATATTGATTTTTAATTATAATATTATTTAGCTTTTAATAATCGATATATAGACAAAAAGTTCTATTCTTTTTTAATACAAAAAGAATCGAATATTCTATCTATAATTAAAAAATTTTAATAATTTTTTTTTTTTTTGTTAGATATTTGCAAAGTATTTCGAATTTCTTTTTAAATAAAATATATATAGATTTAAATATAGATTGCTTATCTAATTTAAATCTAATTTTGTAATTTTACAATTAATATTTAGAAAGAATTTTTGTTGTTTTTTTTTTTAAAATAGATATTTTTAATTGTTGTATATTTATAATATGTATTTTAGCGATTTTTTTGCTATATTAGATAATTTAAGATTTTTAGAAAATTTGTAATTTTATTTATTTATTCTAATTTTGTAGTTTAACTAATTTTTGTTAGTATTTGTCGAGTCGAACTCTATTAGATTGTTTTTTTGCAAAAATACAAATTTGTTGTTTGCAATCGATTTTCGACTTAATCTTTTATCTATTATTAAATATTGTCGATATATAGATTAAATATAAATTATATAATTATATTGCGCAAATCTAAATACTTGTATATTTTAGTCAACTTTTGAATTGTATTGCTTCAATTAAGATATTTCTAAAACAATATTGTAAATAATTATTTTTACTATATTAAAAATTAGTTTCTTGTAATATTGCTAAATAGCTATCGATAGTAGCTTTGTTTTTTTATTTATTTTTCTATTTTTGTCGAATAATAGATTTCTATTTACAACTACTAGATTGTATATATTAGATTTTCTTTAAATAAAATATTTTTTTTTTTAATAAAAGTTCTAACTATAAAATTATTTGTTGTATTAGAATCAACTATTGCAATAAGTTAACAATTGTTAATTTTAACTAATATAATAAAATATTGTGCATATACTATTAAATTTAGTTGCTGCTATTAAACTAATATATTGTATTTCTCTAATATACTTTTTATTAAGAAATTTGAATTTTTCTTTGTTTTTGTATTGCAATTTCTATTTCGAGTATCTATTTGCGCTAAGCTTTCTTTTTATACTAAATTAATAATTTTAATTTTCTAAAAAATCAATTAATTTCTTTTTTGTTGTTTAGATAAATTTAATATAAATTATTATAGTATTTTGTTTAACTAAGTATTGTATATTTTTTTGTTTTCTTTATTTTCTCTTGGAATAGACTTATATTGCTCAATTGTTGTTCAATTTTATCAGAAATTTCTTTTTTTATATTAATATTGTTTTCTAGCGCTTTCTTGTATTTATTTACGATTTGATTTATTTCTCTTTCTCTTGATAAACTAGCTAAAATATTAAAATACTTTGTAATATTGTCTAGATATTTGTAAAAGTTTTTTTAGTTGTACTTGTTATCTAAGTTTGTTGCTAAATAAAAATATAATATTCTTGATTGTTTTGTTTTTATAGTCTTGTTAAATATTTAATTAATTTTCTATATAGATACAAATATCTTGTCTAATAATATTCTATTTAGAACTTTCTATAACTAATTTGAATTTTCTATCAAATAGTAGTTGTTGTTCGATTTAATTTTAAAAATATTTGTTTCTATATTAATTTGTTTTCTAATATTGTTTTAACTATCAAATATCTTTTTTAATATAGTATTAATCTATTGGCAATCTATTAAGTTCTATAATCGACAATCTTTTGCAAAATAATTCGATTTGCTATATAAATAGTATATTTTTTAAAATTTGTTATTTTGCTTTTCTCTAGAATTCTTTTTTTTATATTGTTAAATAAAATTTAATTCTATAGATACAAATCTACAATAGTTGGAATTATTGTATTTCTAATTAGAACAAATTTTTTTTTGCTAATATTCAATTATTAATTTAAAAAAGATTTTTGTTTTTTCTCGAAATTAATTGTATTTTTTTTATAGCTTTTTTATATAGTTTATTGTCGAGATCGATAACTACTTCGATAAAATCGAATATATTGCTAAGAGTTTTTTTATTATATATAATTTTGTTTTTTAAATTGTTTTTGAGATTTTGTCGAAATATTGTTATAAATACAATATTATTTTATTTGATTAAATTAATATATTTTTGAAATCTAGCAATATAGTTTGTTGCAAAAATTTGTTAAATTAGATACTAAACTATTTTTTTTGCAATTTGTTTTTTGTTAAATATTTTAAAAAAATTTCGAAACTCTTTTTTGAAATTATTGAAGTCTGTAAATATTGTATAGAAATTTTTGCTATTGTTTTTCAAATACTTTTGTAAATTTAATTTAAATTAATATTGAATTTTTTTTCTAAAAAATATTAATGCAAAAATTGTTTTTTGATTTGCTAAAATAGAATAGAAAATAAAATAGATATTTATTTGTATAAATTAGTTTTTTAAATCGATACAATCTTTATAATAGATATTGGATTTGTTAATTCTAATTTTGTTATCTTTTATAACTAATAATTGATATAATACTAATAAGTTAGTACTTAAAATAGAGACGCGTTAATTTAATACAAATATTCTTAGAGTATTTAAAATATTATACTAATACTTTTTTTAAAAATATTAGAATAGATTGTGTTGTTAAAAAGATTTGTAGATATCTTTAGACAATATAAACAATTATTTGATAACAAAAGATTGCAACTATAGATAGTTTCTATATTTAATAAATCTTAAAAGAGATTCGATAAATTAGAGTAACAATAAATAAAAATCTATAATAAATTGAATACAATTTATAAGAAAGTTGTATTTTGGAAATCTATATACTAAAAAAGATTCTTTTTGTTTGTTATATTTGTTGTTAAATATATCGAGCTCTACTTGTTTTGTTTGCTGTTAAATATATCGAACTTTGCTCGCTTTGCTTGCTGTCAAGCATATTGAGCTCGCTTACTAGCGTATCGAGCAATACTTGTCTGCCAAACTGTCAAGTATGCAAATAACCGTGCTATATACTATAGACTGCTCTGTAGAGTATATATCAGCTGTAACGAGCTAGAGTTGTAATATATCAATATTGTTCTATCTAAAATTAGACTTTGTCTCGCTATTACAACGCGTCGATTTGCTATAAAAGCACAATCGCTATTAACTAGACAATCTAGTATAGAGATACAAATATTGACAAGATTGTTATCTAGTTTCTCTACATTGTTATCTTGTTGTTTAACTAGATTGCTCTTGCAATAAGTAAGCAAGATTATCGAGAATCTTGATAGATATAATTATAAATAGAGTAAAAATAGAGATGCTTGTTTATATGTGTATTATCGAGAACGTTGACCTTCTCTCTTTTGATTGATATCTATTATAGATTGCATCTTGCTCGCTAGATAATTGGCGTCTTCCTAGTAGCTAGATAGTTGGCGCCTTCCTAGTAGCTAGATAGTTGGCGCCTTTCTAATAGCTAGATAACGCATCCACCTAGTACTAGTTAGTACTAGATGGCCCTGTATATAGGCAGGCTTCCTTCCATAGTTAATCGATATCTTTTACCATCTTATCCATAACAATTAACTGCAAGTAGCAAGTTTGTATTTTTGCAAAAAATCAATTTAAAAGAGTTTGATTCAATAAATACTAGCAAATATTAGTCGAATTACAAGATTAAAGTAAGTAAAAAAAACTACAAATCTTCTAAAAATCTTAAACTATTTAATATAGCAAAGAAATTGCTAAAATATATATTATAAATATACAACAATTAAGAGTATCTATTTTAAGAAAAAAAAAACAATAAAGACTCTTTTTGAATATTAATTGTAAAATTACAAAATTAGACTTAAATTAAACAAATAACTTATATTTAAATTTATATATATTTTATTCGAAAAGAAACTTAAAGTACTTTGCGAATATCTAGCAAAAAAAAAATTATTAAAAAATTCCAATTATAGACAAAATACTTGATTCTTTTTGTATTAAAAGAGAATAAAACTCTCTATTTATATATTAATTATTAAAAGCTAAATAATATTACAATTAAAAATTAATATTTATTACTTAATATTAGCAAGCTTTAGAGTTAACTATTTAGAGCAAAATACTTTGTTAAATTAAATCTACAAAAAGCGTACAACTAAATTAGAATAAAATCAAATAAAAAATATAAATAACTTTTTGTATACAATATAAATTATACAAATATACAACAATATTGTTCAAATTTACAAATATCTTAACAATATATTAAAAAAAAATTAATAATATATTATAACAATATTTAAATTAATTTGTTATAGTATACTTAAATAATATTATAATTTACTTAAAATTTTTAAAAGAATATATTATATCGACAATTCCGGAACCTCTGCTTAGAAAGTGCTAGTTGCAAATTCTGCTAATTTGACTATTAGCTAGTCTAGAATCTATTTAGCAGGAAAAGTCTTGGCGCTTGCTTGACAAAGATCCAATTTTGATGTTCGAGATACGCACAAACTCTCGCAATGCTTTGCTTACGTCTCTATTTGTTACTCGTTTACACTATAGTAATTTGTATAGCAGAATCGAACAATTCGAGAGATTTCTACGCACGAGTTATGTGCCGACGAGAACGTCTTTATTGCGTAATTGTGTTGTACTATAATAGTTGTAAATTGCGTCTATAGATTGCGTTCGTAGATTGCGCCCGTAGATAGCGTTTGTAGAACTTGACAACGTGCATAGCAATGCGAGATTAATCTTGGCAAAGCGCGTATCAATTACGCGTCTGCGCATTCTACTAATCGCAATCCAATTCTGCGCTTAATTATGTAAAGCGAACACATCGACATATCAACTAATTTGACTATTAGTTACTAATAGTACTATTAACAAAGGTTCCGGAATTGCCGATGTAGTTATATCTTTAAAATTTTAGAATATTTTAATATAAAAAACTTATATTTTAAATTAAGGAAATACAAATTTTATTAAAAGAAAATTAACTTTCTTAAATAATATAAAGTATATATAAATTTCGAGAAGCTACAAGCAATTAAAAAATAGAAATTATTAACAAATATTAAAAAAGTATAATTTTTTTTAAATTTTATAAATTATAACAAAAAGTTTATTAAAAACTATTTAGTAAACACAATATTATTAACAAATTTTACAAAAAAGAATATACTATAAATATAGAAATTTACAAAAAAGAAATTATTTTAAAATTTTAAATTAAAATATTTAAAGAAACTAGTATTATAAATATATAATTTGCAATTGTTAAACAAAACTGAAATTAATATATTAATAATATTAGATCTAGCTATTAATATATATTACAATTAAAAGTATAAAAATATATAGTATTTAATAATATATATTTTAAGAAAACTCTTGTTAGTTAAACAAAATTATAAAAAATATATATAAAAAAATTATTAAAACTTACAATTCTTATAAATAACAAAAATCTTATATATTTTACTATTATTAAATAATTAAACAAAAAACAAGTACAATAATTAAAAAAACTTAAATAGTATAAATTTAAGATATAGTATATTTTAGATAAAGATAATAGCAAAACAAATATATTTAACAAAAGAAGTAATTATATAGAAACAAAGAAATTGTTTAATTATAATATATTTAAAATTAACAAAAACAAATTATTATTAGTAAACAAATATAAGTTAAATATTATTTTACAAATACTTTAAAATAATACAAAAGAGTTTTTAATAATAAAAAAAACTTCAAATATCTATTAACAAGATTAACAAATATATAAAAAAATATTGTAATAAATTATTACAAAAATATTTAAAAATAACAAAAAGTCTTTAACTTTTATACTAGTATTATTAATTTCTACAAATAAGACAAATTATCGAAATATATATTAAACAATATTTTAGTTATTAGCAAAATAAATATAATATATATACAAACTATAACGAAATTTAATATTAGAAGTTATTTTAATTACAGATATTAGTTTCGCTAGATTTAATATTCTCTCGATCGAACAAGATATAATTGCACAGTTTCTTGCTGCTTTCTTATTGTATAAATATTGTTAATCTCTTCTATCTTTTTTATTTTTCTTTATAACTTTTCTTTCTTTTTCTATTTATTTAGATTTTCTTGCTCTATATTGTTTAGCTGCTAACTTCTTTTTATTGTACTAATATTTTTGTTCGAATCTCGATTTATATTTGTATAATAATAAGAATTGTATTGTTTGTTGTACTAACAATAGCTATAATTTTTGCTCTTTTATTTAGCTTCTTTTGTTTTTAATATAATATATTGTCGATTTTCTAAATTGTAGTTTTGTGCAAATTTTTTTGCTGCTAACTTTCGAATACTTTTATTTTTTCAATATTTTGTTTTTTGTTTTTCTTTTTTTTTACAAATAGTTTTTTTAATTTTAATTTAATAATATAGCTATTTATTTGTCTATTTGTTGGTTAGCTTATATATATAGTCTATCGATTACTACTATAGTTACAATCGAAATACTAATATTGTAGATTTAACTTAAAGCTGCTGTACGTAGAATCTTCAAATTAATTAAAAATATATTTTATTATATATCGATAAAGTTTTTTCTAATTGTATTGTTAACAAAAAATACTTTAATATTGCAGCAATCTAATAATGTTTTCGACAAAAATCTAATATAAGCAATTATTAAATATTGTTGTTAAAAATAATTTAGTCGAGTTTTAGATATTAGCTATTGCTAATATATTAAAACTTAATTGCAAAAATATATATATATATTGTTTAGTAATATTTGAATTAACAATTTAAATTTCGAGAGATATAATATTTTTCTATATTGTTTTATTTAGTATTTTCTCGAATTAATTGCAATAATCTTTTGAATTTGTAACAATAAAGATTTTTAACTATATAGATACTAAATTATACAAAATTGTTCGATTAACAATAACAAATTCTTAAAAAGACAAAAATTTGTATTGCAAAAATATTATTAAATATTTTGCAAAATATTTTGCAAAACAAAAAGTTGCAACTATTTAACTAGTTGTTGCAAAAAAATTTGTTTAATATATAAAATTAAAAGAGAGATAAAGTAATTAAATATTAGAAAACAAAATTTCGAAAAAAAGCTATTTGTCGAGTATTGTAAAATATATAATACAATCGATATATTATAGCAGTTTTAACTCGAAAATTTAAGCTATTGTAGTTAATATATTTAATTAAATATAGATATATACAAAAGATACAATTAAAACTATACTATATAAAATAACAATTAAATATAAGATTTTAAAATAAAAGCAATATTATTGTTGTTTAAAATTAACAATTAATAGATTCTAAAATATAAAAGAGAAAAAATAGAATTTTGCGCAAAGAAAATTGTAGTTAATAGTTTGCTAGCTATTAAAATATATATAATTTCTCTTTCTCTTTGTTTATTAGTCTCGATTTTTTTTTAAAATTATCTAACAATTAACTTAGTCGATCTATTACTCTATTTTTTTGCAATTCTATTTTACAATAGTTTTTATCAATATAAATTTTATTTATTTCTATTAATTATCAAATATAATAGATCGATTTAAGAAAAAACAATTTGCAACTTTCAATCTTAATATTTGCGCAATTAATAACAAAAACTACAAATTTATAATTCTCAAATTAAATAGCAATTCGAGCAATAGACTCGAAAACTACAATTTAATAGAATTTTTTAATTCGATTATTTTGTTGTTAAAAAAATTTCTCGATTTGTTTTGCAAATTAACAATAAATTCTTGTAATTCTTAATTATATACTATAGATACTACTTGCTTTTATTATTTGTAATAGACAATTATTAATAATTTAAAATTTCTTAAACAATATTAATTTTAAGTGCAATTATAATTGCTATAATTATAAGAAAGACAACAATCTTATATCTTTTAATAAACTACTATTTAATCTCGAAGAAACGCAAAAGCTATATTATGCGCAATTTAAATATAATTATAAAATAGAAAGATCTAATACTATTATTAATTATTTTTTTCAAAACAATTGCAATTATACTTTTATTTTTAGATCAAAACAATGCAATATTAAAAGTAAAAATATTAACAATAGCAATAACAATAGTTTTTAGTTTAATAGCAACAATCTAATTGTAAAATGCAAAACAAAAAATATTGTTTTTTTAATACTCTATCGATTTCTATAATAGATTCAGAAACTAAATATAATTTTTAATATTATTGTTTGCTAAATCTAGTTCTAACAGATAAAATCTATTTAGATACTCTATTTTTTGCAAAAAAATTAAAAATTCTATTTTCGATTAATTTTTTATATTTTTTTATACTTTTTTTTTGTTAATACGCAACAATATTTATCAAAATACTGAGATTTATTATATATCTAGCAAAGAAAAAAAGAAAAAGGATAAAAAAAATTGCTATAAAAAAATAAATAGAAAATTAAAGAATCTAAATTTCTATATAGATTTATAATAACTATAAATACTACTAATATTCGAGACTTTTTTAAGTATATAGCAAACAATACTAAATTAAACAATAATAACAAAAGAAATTTTTGAAAACAATTGTATTAGCAATATTAAAATACAACAAATTCTAGTCTATTTAATAAAATTAATAATAATTAAAATAAGTATATATTTCTAATTAATTCTCGAGATTTTCTAATATTCTTTAGATAACTTTTTTGTAATCGAGAACAATATTAAAACAATTAGCAAACTTAATAATTCTATTAAATTTACAAGCGCTAAATATATTTTAAGCTCTTATTATAGAAAACAGTTAAAAATACACAATTATTTAAACAATTGTATTATTAACAAATCTACTATTCTCTCTCTTAATTGCTCGATCTTGTCTAGAGTTACTCTATTTTAGAATTTATATAGACAAACAATTTGTAATAGCAATTATAAAACAAAAGTTGCTATCTATCTTTATAGTATTATTGCTATTATTTCATATTTTTTGAAGCATTTGCAAGACAAGCAATATTTAGTACTAAATAGAAAAAAAAAATAGAAAATAATAAAAATTGTTAACAAGCAATCGATAAAAAATAGCTATAAATACAATATATATTAAAAGAATATATAGCTATCTAAAAGCAAATTAGAAAATACACAAAAATTGTTGCAAAATTTTGAAATACAAATAAAGCAAACAAGTTTTTGCAAAAAAAAGTCGATAATTAATAGTTGCTTTAAAATGTAGCTAAATTGTTTTTTGTAAAAGTCGATTAAATATAATCTTAAATATTAATAGATTTCTTTTATATCTAAGTTACAATTTAATTTAAGTTGTTGTCTCTCTTATTTAATATATAGATCTTTAAAAAGAAAGAAAAATTAATTGATATTAGTAGATATTAGACAGCTTTTGCAATCTTTAATTTTTATAAATTAGACTATTCTTTTCGATTAATATATTTAAGAACAATTAGTTCGATTAAATACAAAAATCAAATAATTTACGTGTAGATTATTTGATTCAAATCTAAATTATTTAAAAGTAATTAAAAACAAAAAATAAGCTAACTTATTATAAACACTATTAATTACTTGTTTCTTGTCGAGTTTCTAGTATCAAACTCTATTAAAATTTCGAAATCTAATTGTAAAAACAAAAGATATTTGTATATCTCTTTAAAAATCTAACTTATAGAAATAAAAAATTGCAAAAGCTGTCTATTAATACAATTATCAATTGTTTTACTAATAGAAATCTTTAACAAACAACAAACTGTTTTAAGCGTTAACGTATTTGTTTGTTATTAGAAGCTAGCATTTTAATTACAACAACAACAACAAACAAAAAATTAATTTCGAAATTAATTTTTATCTAAAGTTTAATCGACAAAGATTTGTAACTTATTCTATATTCTTAACTAATTACAAAATTAAAGTAGATATTAAATTCAATATTGCTTATTCTATTAAGATTTTTTGTATTATTAACTATACTATTTTCTATCAAATTTTTTTGCAACTCTTTTGCTATTTTATATTAGCAACTATATAAAGATCTATTATTTTATTTCAATTAATATAGTTTGCAATTAAGCAAAGTTAATTATTAAAAATAAATTGCAACAATCTTTAGAACTAAAGAATTAAAATAATATATTTTAAATTTGTATATTAGCTATCTAAGCTATTTAATTGTAGAGAAACAATTTTAAAATATTAAAAAACAACAGGTTGTTTGCAAAAGCGTATACTCGATAAATTTTTTTTGTAAACAATTTATATTTAAAAGTACTTTTATTATATTTAAGTACAAATATCTCTATTTTTTTTAGCAAGCAATATTTCTAAGAGCAAAAAAATATATATTTTTATTGTCTTTATTACTAAATTGTAGCGCTAATTTGTTCGAGATACTACAATACTTGCAACCTCTTAACAAACTATCTATATTTTCTCGAAAACAAAAACAAGAGTTAAAAAAACAAAAAACTAAATTTTTTTTTTCTTAAATTCGAGATCAATTTTTTTCGAAACAAATTCAAATTAAGTTTTTAAGTTGTGCTAAAAAGAAATAATATTTAAAAACAACAAATAATATTAATAAGAACAATTCTATCTTTAATATTAAATTTAGAACAAAAGATAATATAAAAAGTACTTTAAACAAAACAATTAAAATAAGAAAGATTTCGAAAAAAACAAATTTTTGAAAAAACTAAATTAAAAAAATTGATTACAAGAGTATTGTTCAAAAAAGATAATAATATTAATATACAATTTTTACTATTTACAATATCTATTTGCGAGATTTTTATTTTCTTTTTGTTGTAAGAATTTGAAATTCAATTTTTAAATATTTAGCAATTAACTATTATATAAAGTCAAAAGTATTTAATATTGTACTATAAAGTATAAAATTAATCTAAAAAAAAAGAATAACTATATATACAAGTTCGATAATAATAATATTTCAAAGAATATTAAGATTTTTTGCAAGAATTTACTAGAAACAACTTAAATATTTTTTTAAAATTTTTTATTTTATAATAATCTATTTAAAAAGACTTGTAAAAAAATTGGAAATTAAAACAAATTATAGTTATTTAAGATATTAAAAAAGTAATTGTTTTTTTAGTTTAAACTTTAGCTATATACAATACTATATATCTTAATTATCTATAATTTCTTTTTATAATACTTGTTTGCAACTCGACTATTTTGTAAAATTTAATCAATCTATATTTACAAAAAAACAATTTAAAAAACTTAAATTTTTTGTAAACAAAATCGATTTTAAAACTTTTATCTATTTTATAATTATAACACAAATTTTTTTCTCTCTTCTAATCTACAAAATTAAGTGCAATACAATAGCGCCAGATATTGTTAATTAACAAAACGTGTATAATAGAATTGTTGTTATAATTTTTTTTATTAAACTTTTTAGATCGATAAAGCGCAAAAAAAAAAATTTAATCAAAAAACTCTTGTTTTTTTTATTTTGTACAATTATATTTTTGTAAGAATCTATAACTATTATTTAATAATCGAAAGAAACAAAACTATTTTCTATTGTTATTTAATCTATAAGTTCCACTTTACAATTCTAGATAACAAGAAAAAATAAACTATCTATAAATTTATTAAGAATATATACAATACTTAAATATTAATTCTATATAAAAAAATCTACTTAATTAGAGTTTGCAGCAATTAAATATTAAATCTATATTAGACAAAGATAATAGTTAATCGAGTTTTCTAATTTTGCAAAAAATTATATTAATTATTTCTTTTATTTAAACAACTAAGCGAGTATCTAAGAAGTTAAGAAGTTAGTAGATTATTAAATAGCAACATTAAAACAAGCTTAATACTACAAAAGAGAGCAGCAAATTTATCTTAATTAACAAGTCTAATATTGCAAAAAAAGAATATCAAGTTTATTTCGATTAACAAGTCTAATATTGCAGAAAAGAGTAGCAAGTTTATCTCGATTAACAAGTTTAATACTGCGAAAAAAAGTAGCAAATTTATTTCGATTAACAAATCTAATATTGCAAAAAAAAGCAACAAGTTTATCTCGATTAACAAGTTTAATATTGCAAAAAAAAAACAAGTTTATTTCGATTAACAAATCTAATATTATAAAAGAGAACAACAAATTTATTTCAATTAACAAATCTAATACTGCAAAAAAAAGTAGCAAATTTATTTCGATTAACAAGTCTAATATTGTAGAAGAGAGCAACTATACTATCGAGTTTAATAGTAATATTGTTGTCAAAAAAAGCTTTAGCAATAATACAAAAAATATAGTTGTAGCTAAAAAACTTTAAATTAACAAATTCTATTTTGCTTTATATATAACTCAATTTACTATTTTGTTTAAAGAAAGTATATTAAGTTTAATACAATCGACAAATATAGTTCTTCGATTGTTAATTAAAACAAATACTATAATATACAAAAAATTACAAAATATATAGATTATATAATTATAAATAGAATATTCTCTAATTATTTAAACAAATATTTTTGAAATATTTTTTAATATTTTAAATTTTACAAGTTTTCTGCATTTCTAATATCTTATTTTATATATTTTCTTTAATATTGTTATTATTATATTTAATCGAAAATTGCAATCTAAATATATTATTTTAATCTTTAGTTTTTTAATTAATTTGTACTTTCTATATTAACAATTGTATATAATAATATCTATTTTTTTGCTATTTAATTTAGAGAAAATCTTTTTCTACAAAAAACTAATAATTATATTGTTTTTTTTTTAATTATTTATTATTGTAGAATTCGAAATTGCAAATTATATAGTAGAAAATTAAATTAATTGCAAACTGTTTAATACAAGAACTATAATATTCGAATATTTTATACTTATTGGTATTTTTCTTATTCAAAACTCTTGCGTAGAATATTTAACAATTGTTAAAGTCAAATTTTGTTATAATTGTATTGTCGAAATTAACAATTTTCAAATAATTGTTGCTATTTAATAGAAGATTTAATAATCGAATATTATTATATATATATATAAGAGACTTAAATTATACAATTGTATTAATAAATTCTATTATCTATCTTTAAATTAAGTTTTTTGATTTATTTTTTGTTATTTCGATTACTCGATTACTTAATAAATTTCTTATCTAATATTGTTAAAATTGTTAATCGACAATATTGTTGCTAAAATATTGCAAAAAATTTGTAAATAGAATACAATAGAAGTTTTAAACTAGATTTGAACAATAAAATATATTGTTAAATATATTGTAGATACAATACTTATTATAAATATTTTTGTTATTATTTGCAAAAACATATTTTACAACAATATAGTCAATTATTTAATAGACAAGTCTAGTATTATTAAAATTTAGCAATCTTAATTTAAAAAAAAAATTTATAATTAAAAATAGTTAAAATATTTGCAAATTTAATTCTAAAATATAATATATTTAATGCAAAAATCTTTCGTACTTAGTTAGCTAAAGAAGTTTAGATAAATTGATTGTTTAAAATTAATTGTTTTGTATATTTTTTAATTTGCAACTTTCTTTTATTAATATAAACGTGTTTACAATCTTATTATTATAAAAGATTTAGTCTTCGAAGTTTAAATTTATATTTAATTTTTGTAATATAATATCTATTTGCTAATTTTTAATTAATAGTTTGCTTATATATAGTAATTAGAACAAAATATACAAAATATTAATAATTTAGAATAAAATATTCTATAAAAATAAAATCGACTTTTTAAATTTTTCGATTTTGTGCAAAAATAGATACAAAATATATAAGTTAAATAATAGTATTAAAATTACTACAAAGAAAATTCTCTATAATAATTGTATTGCAAATAGAAAGTAAATTAAAAATATTAATAACAAATAGACTTAAGTTTAAAATACAATAACTATAAACAAATTTAATTATATTTGTATTAACAATATATAAAATATAAGATTAAACAAATATTAAGTAAAAAATAGAAAAAAACTTTTTTCTAAAAACAATTTTATTAGAGAACAACTTTTAGTATTAAAAATTCTAATATATATTATAGCAATATTAATATCTATTACAAAATAAACAAATATTTATTTTAACTTTTCTGAAATTGTTTTTTGTATAGATACAATATTGTTTTTTTTTCGATCTTTTTTTAGCAATAATAAAATCGAAATCTTTAGAGACTAGACTAATAGATAAAAGATACAATTTTTTCTTTAATTTTGTTAGTTTAGAATCGAATAAATTAGATTTATATTTACAATTTCTAATTTTGTCGAAAACTATTGTTTGTACTCAATTAATTAATAAATATAATATTTTTTATTTTTGCAAATAACAAATACTATATTTGTATTATATAATTGTACTAGCTAATATATTTTCTTAATTAGACTCGATTTTCTTTTAGAGAATTATTGCGTTTTTGTTTTTGTTATATAAACTATTTTATTAAATTATCTTAATCGAGCTAGAATATAGCGAAAAACTTTATATAGTATTGCTATTTAGAAATTTAAAATAAAACAATATTTTACAAATCGAATCTAACAAATTAATTGCTTTTAATTAAGATATATATTTAAGAATATAATAATTTTTAATTTAGAAAACAATTGTTAACTTTGTTAATATTAGTTTTAGAAATTTTGTTAAAAAATTGTAATAAATATTCGAGAATCTACTATAAATTATATTAATTGTAATTTAAGATTTCAAACTAATAAAATTTATAAAATATAATTTGTTTATTAAGTTTCTAGCTCTATATAAGTCTAGATAGTTTGTATAAACAAACAAATTAATTATTTTTGTTAATAGTAATTTCTAGAGCAACAAGTCGAAATTAAGAATTTTAATATTAAAAATACAAATTTTGTTATAAGAATAAGCTGCAATTTGTTAAAGCTATTTTAAATTTATATAATACAAATAAGATTTATTAAATATATCTAAAATATTAAATAGAAAAAATAATATTATTAGTTTAACTAATACTCTTTTTAGTTTTAATAAAAGACAAAAATCTATAAATAAAATTCAATACAATCTTATTCTACAATATAAGATATTAAAAAACTATATTCGAGACTATTTGTTAAAATCTTGCAATTGATATTTAAACAATATATTGTAATTTAATATTTTAAATATTTTTCGAACAATATTGTTTAATTTTAATTTAGTTTTAAACAATATGCAAAACATTTTGTTTTTACTCTATATATCTAATATTAGTTTTGTTACAAAAATATAATATAGAAATCTAGAATCTTCGACAATATATGTTTATTTGTTAGTACAAAAATTGTCTATTCTATCTTCTTTATTTTTATATTTTTATATAATTTTACTTTTAATTAGTTTTTAGCTATTAAGAGATCTTAATTGCAATTAAAAATATAAAAAAACAAACAACTTTTTTTTGTTTTTAATTATCGAGATTTTAGATTTTTGTATTAAATTAATTGCGTCTTAATTGCAATCTAAAATATAAAAGAGCAAACAACTTTTTTTTGTTTTTTTTCTTCTTTTCTTCTTTTTCTATTTTTTTTCTGTTGTTTTTTTAATTATTAAAATTTTAAATTTTTGTATTAACTTAGCAACAACTCAAAAAATCTAAAATAACAAAATCTCTTAAAAATAATTATTTTGTTTTTTTAATTCTATTTCTATTTTTTTGTTTATATATTGTCTTTTCTTTTTGTTTAGCTATAATAAAACAACAAAAAACAATTATATTTTGTAAATAACAACTAAAAGTATCTAGATTATATATTTGTAATAGATTTAATTTAAATTAATTTTTTAATATTTTTTTAACAATTGCAAACAATACTATTCAAAAATTACTATATATTAAATTGCAAATTATAGTATTTAGCAATACTAATATATTAGTTAATATAAAATATAAATACATTTTATCTTTTTTTAAACTATATTAACTAAATTTTTTTTTTTAGTTTTTATTTTTTTTTCGATTTCTATTGATTGCAAAAAGAGTTGTTTAATATCTTTATATATAATAACAACAAAAATATTTGTAACTTTTATTATATAATCGAAGAATTGTACAAAAAATTGTTAAATATTATTTCTAATTTTTTTTTTTTTTTTTTAAAGAGACTTACTGTCTTTAATTAATTTATACAATACTATATATAGAATATTAACTATATTAAGAATAATCTATTATATTTGAAATCTAATAATACTTTAATATACTCGAAAAAATAAAAATTTAAAACAATTTAACTATATAGATGTTTTTAAACAATAATATATCAAATATATTGTCTAAAAAACATTTTTGTATCAAAATTGTTTTATAAAAAAAAAATTTAATTTGTTTGCATTGCAATAAAATTAAAACAAAAAAAATTGTTAAAAACAAAAAATTACAAAAAATAAAAAAATTTAGATTTCAAATTATACTATATAGAGAAATTAATTTAGACAAAAATCTTATCGAAAAAACAAATTTGCAAAAGTTAATTAATATAGTTCTAATAATTAAAATATTTATAAAAGTTTCTAATATAAAATATTTAATAATCGAATTTTCTTGTATTGTTAAAATACAATTAACAAATACAATTATCTAAATAAATAAGAAAGTACTATTAGTATAGCTAAAACAAGTATTTAATATTATTTTATTAAACAACTAAAATAATATAATTGTTCTATTAGAATAATCGAAACAAAAATCTAATTCAATTTTACTCTAGAAAAATTTGTAGATATATTAATAAATTATAGTAGAATCAAAACAATATTTAGAACAGAATTATATTTGCTATTGTAAAAAATAAATAACAAAAATAAAAAATTTATATAAATTAAAAGTTTAAAAACTCTTAATTATAGATTTTATTTTTTTGACAAAAAGATATCTATTAATATAGACTATTTAAATAGTTTATAAATTAAATTTGTTTTATAAAAATATTACAATCTTTGTTTTAAATTAGATTGTATTCTATTTTTTATTTTCTAAATAATGTAAAAATCTTAAATCTTAAATTAAAGAACTTTTTTAATACTATTTTATTAACAAATTCTATATAGTATTGTACAATATATTTTTATCGATTTTAAATAATAAAATCGAGATTATTTTAAAGAAACGTTTCTACTCTTGCAGAATTAACTTGTTACTTAAAAGTTAGATACAAAGTATTTTTTTTATTAAAATTAACAATATTGATTATAGTATTATAGATAATTAGTTTTTTTATATTAGTATTAATAAGATATCTAGATATTAGTGTTATTTTCTTTTATTTATTCGAAATATTTATATTAATATAGTAATACAATAGCGTTTCTATTAAGATCGATCTATAATTGTTGTCAAATTTGCAAAAAATTCTTAACGCGAAATTTTTATTAAAGTTAATATTGTTAATATCGATTTTATTTTGTAATAAGCTTTTAAGATTTCTATATTAAAGTTTTAAGTAGTAATTGTTTTTATAATTATATATTTTTGCTTTTTTGTTTTAACAATATATTAAAGAGTTTCTTAATATTATTTGATTAATTTTGTTCTTAGCAATTAAGAGTTTTAATAGTATTGTTTTAATATAGTTTAAATTATTTATATTAAAAAGCAAATAAAATATTTTATAAATATTAATTTCGTAATTTAAAAAAAGTTTAACAAATTTCGACAAATCGATTTATATTGTATCTAATAGAAAGAAACTTTTATAAATATCGATTCTATAATCTAGTAATACTATAGTAATATTGTTGTATTTATTCTATATTGCAGCAATAAATAAACTTTTGTATAAATTGTGTTTTTTATTGATATTAATATCGATTATATTAGTTAATTTCTCGATTTTATACAATCGAATAGACACAAATTAAATAATATTTATTAAAAATATTTTGTTTTCTCTTTTATAATTAAAATTAGTTTCTATATTAAGCAAATATTGTTAAAATTGTTTTTTTTGCAAAGCAATATAAAAAGAATAGAATTCGATATTGTTTATCTATATTGTTTATATTAGTATTATAATTTCTTACAAAAAACTTTACAATATTGCGATATTTGTGTATAACAACTATTGCTATTAACACTTCTTTTTAAAAATTAAAAAATAGTCTATTAATACTGTACAGCCAAAGACTATAGTTATTTACCCAATATTTACCGGAAATATTGCCAAAATATTGCCAAAATATCGCTAGATTATTGCCAGATTATTGCCAAATTATTGTTAGTATATTGTCAAAATATTGTGGTTAAATATCGAATAGATAATTGGCACAAATTAGTTATTTAATCGAAAAATGTTGAGTAAATTCCAAGTTTGCTTCAAATAAACTACACGCGAGTTAATAATTAAACTAGCAATATTTCGAATAAATTCCAAATAAATTCCAGATATAAATATTACTAGTAATAAATTTTCAAAATTTTTCAAAATTTTTAATCTAAGTAGATCAACTAATACTAGTAATATATAAGTAGTGTAGTACGTACACGCTAGTAGAGGGAACCTAACGCGCGTATATAAATTACGTAAATTACGTAATTTTATAATTAAAATTTCGATAGTGTCAATAGTCGCGAAGCTAGAGACTTCTCAAGTTTCTTAAACTTTAAATTTAAGATTAAAACTTTAATTTAAAAATAGAATAATACTTTAACAACTTCACGTATTAACGAATCAACGATATATATAGTTTATTATTCGACATATTGAAAGTCGAAATCTCGATCGAGCTAGCGTCGAAACTTAGAAGATTTTCTAAAATTTTAAAATTTTAAAATTCTTAAAATTTCAAAATTAGCATCTATAGATTATAAAGCTGCTATATAGCAATTAACTGTCAGTTATCGATCAATTTTCTAACTAGAAGTTAATCGAAAATTAACCGGAATTTAATCAAAATAGCAATATTCCAAATAGATTCCGAATAGTCTCCGGATGAATTCCGAGAAAATAACCCTATAGATGGGCCTGTAAGTATTTTAATTAATTGCAATAAGCAATTTTATAGTATATATCTTTTCTGCAATTACAGCAATTGTTAGCTTTTTGCAAAAAAGTAATTTAAGATCTATTGCGCTATATTTGTGCAATTCTATTATAATTTTAAAAACAAAGATATTGTTTATATTATTTTATACTATTATTTATTTTGTAAATTTTTTGCAAGAATTTCTATTAATATATTTGCAAAATTGAAGAAATATATTTTGTTAAATAAAATTATTTCAGAAGTCTATATATTGTTATTTTTGTTTAAAAACTATTAATATTTAAATTTATAACAAATACAAATATAAAAATAGAGTTTCTTATATAGTTTTATATATTTTACAATATTATTAGTATTAAATATTTAATATTTACAAAAATTTAAAAAAAAAATAAAAAAAAGCTTTATAAATAGTATATCTATATTTACTATTATTAACTATTTGTATATTTATTTTAATAGCTAATATTTTTACTTAAACAAAATGTTTTGTATTGCAATTCTATTTATTTTAATTTCGAGATTTAGCTAGCAAAAAAATATTTGTTTTTATTGTTTTTTTCTATATTAACAGTATATAATTTGTATATATATATAGTTTTTATAAAGTTTATTATATAATTTTTCGAAGTTGCAATTATTTCTGTAAATAATTTAGTACAGTAGTAATATATCTTATTTAATTAATATAAATATTAATTAAGTTTTAGTTTAATTTGTATTGTATTAAACTTGAAACAACTTATTAATAATAATATATATTTTCTGTTAATAATCTTTACTAATTTGCAAACAACTAAATAAGAAAACTTTTTTTTGTTTAACTATATTGTTGTATTTGCGTATTTTTTTTTGATTTGATTAACTAACTGTTAAGAATCAAGCTATAAGATAGTATTTATTGTAGAAATATAGTAATTTTACTTGTTTTTCGATTGTAGAAATATTTACTATAAAATTATAATAGCTCTATACTTTTTTGCAAATCTAAAGAATATTTATTGTAGAACTATAGTAATTTTATTCTTAACTATCTTGTAGAAGAAGTTAAGTTGTAGAAAAATATTTGTTGTAGAATTATAATAATCTTATTAGCAACCAAATTGTAAAAAATTGTTTACTGTAGAATTTTGTTCGACTAAGTTATACAAAGAAATTATCTAGATTGTACAATCTCTTTTATTATAATAGAAGATATTATCTTTTTAGTCTATAGTTCTTGTATTAATATATTTCTAGACTTAGAATAATATATCTTCTTGCTTTTAAATATATAGATAGAGATTATTACTATTTTTGACAAAAATTAGAATATTGTTATTATATGCTTATTAATATTTTAATTTAGTAATTTTTGTCGCATATTATTGCATTTACTTTGTCATTATATTAACAAAAACAAAATAATATATACAATATAAAAGAACAACAACTAATTAAGATTTAAACTATTAGAATTTAAATCTACTTTATTAACTATTATTCTATATTATTAATTGTAATAATAATATTTTTAAAATTCTTTTTTCTATAAAGTTTTGAAAATTATTTGTAGATTATTCTTGTATATAATATATTTAACAAAATTACAAAACTTATTAACAAAAGATACTATTTGTTTGTTGTAATTTTTTAGATTTCTCAAATTTCTAAAAATCGATATTAGCTTGTATTAAATAGAAACAATTGTAATATATATTTTGCAAAATCAATAATTCTATATTATATTAGTATTTGCAAAATTTGTATATATTTAAATTTACTATTTATTTAGCGTTCTAACTTGTTATATAAGATTAAGATATTTTTGTTGTATAATTTTTTGTCTATATTTGTAGAAGAAATTGTTTGTAAATTAATTAATATATATAGTATTTTGCTATAATTTAATATTGTACTTTGAGTCTATTATTATAGAAATTGTACTATATTCGAAATTGTTGTTGCTTGTTATATTAAAGAAATTTTAATTGTTAGTAAATTCTATTTTTAAATACTAAAAAACAATAAAAAATAAATAGAAGATATATTAATTTATAAAATAATAGAAATTAACAAAAAACTAAAAATAAAGACCAGAAATATAGAAATGAAAAAATAGAAATCTAATAAAAGTTATATATCAATTTCTACGTTTATAAAGTAAAACTAAAAAACAATTAGTATTTTTTGTACAAATTCTAATTTTGTATCTATTCTTTGTTTTTAGTATATTTAAGAGTATTACAAATAGTTTAAAATGCTTAACTTATATATTAATTTTAACTTTAAGTTATTTTTTTAATTTTAGCAATTAGCTCTCGAAACAATAAATACTATAGAAAATAAAAAATAAATATTGTGTTAATTCGATTTGCTAAAAACAATATATCTTGTTATTTATAACAAAAAGATAAAATCGAATTGAAATCGAATTAAGAAAAAATACAATTTTGTCGTATTATATTATAGTTTTTCTAAAAAAAATTAATATAGATTTGCGCAAGCAATAAAGTTGTCTACAAATTAATTATTTGCAATACAATCTTAATTAAGTTGCAAATTACACTTTGCTTGTTTAACAATTTATAAATAATTAAATATTAAATTCTTTAATTATAATTTTTTTAATTTAAGATTTAACAAAGAGATATTTAAAAATCAATATTAAGAAATTGTTCGAAACTACTAATAACAAATATATTTACAATATAAGTTGCAAACTAATCTATATTTTCGACGTTTCAAAATTAATTAATATATAATAATTTTTATTTTTTTAAACTCTACTCTATATATCTTTTAAACAAAAATACAAATTGCAGCAAAGTTTTGATTAAGAATTTTTTCGAGAAAATATTTAAAAGTAAAAAACAACTTAATTATAATAATTGTTGCAAGATTTTTACAAATAGTTCTAAGTATTAAATTATCTTATATTAATATTAACAGATTAAATAGTTTACAAATACAAATCTTTATTAATTGTATATAGTACTTAGCTATATATAATAGTAGTTGCTGCAAATATTTTTTGTCTATAAAATAGTTTTTTTTCTATAGATATTATAATATTAATTGCAATTTTTGCAAGAATCTTTATTGCTAATTTGATTTAAACATTGATATATTTTCTTTTTTAATTAATTAAATTATCGAAACTCTTTTATTGTATTTTTATATTAAGTTTGTCAACTAATCAAATATATCTAAATTGAAAAATATATTACAAATATATTTATAATTCTTAATATACTAAAATTGATTACTAATTAGAACAAATAGTTGTCGACAAATAATAGTTTTTTTTAAAAATTCTTCAAGAAATATATATATTAAAAAAAAACTTTTTCAACAAAATTAAGTATTTACTTTTTAGATTAACAAACAAAATATAAATTTATATTAGACAAATTTATATTAGACAAATCTTTAATTGCAACAAATCTAAATAAATCTAAATACAACAATTTGTCAATATTAGAAACTCGAGACTTTTTATCTAAAATTTCAAAATTTTTATACTAGATTAGAAAATTTGCTTTAAAAAAAAAAAAAAACTATAAAAAGATTTGTAATATTCTAGAAACAAAAATAAAAAAACTAGCAAAAACAAAAAAGAATTTTAAATACTATTAATTGATACTTAAAAAAAATTCGAAAATTTTAACTATAATACAAATAATATCTAGCAAAAACAAGATAGTTGTTATAGCAACTTTGCTATTAGAAAACAACAATATTGAAAATTTATTAATTAATATTAAAAATAAGAAAAAGTATATATAGATTCTAAAAAACAAACATCGACAATATAAGTATTTTGTAGAACAAAGAGATTATTTGTATTTTAATAATATTTTAAAGATTTCGAATTAATTTACTATTAAACTTAACAATAGAAAATATATTAATATTAATAAATCTAATTAGTTAAATCAAAAAATAATCGAAATTAAACAAAAATTGTTTTTTAAGAAAAGAGTATACTTCAATTAAAAATTAGCTAGAAAAAATAACTATTAAGTTTTTTTAATATTTTATACAATATACTTGTATTTGTTAATTATTCTATAAAATAATTTGTTAAATTATTGTTGTATATTAATATTTTATTTTATTTACAATATTAAGAGAAATCTTAAAAATAATTTGTTTTTCAGTTTTATAAACTTGTTGTACAATTGTTTTGCTATTAATAAATTTGAATTTAAGTATATTATTGTAACTTATATAAATATATTCTATATTCTATTTGCAAATATCTAGAATTTTTGCTATCTATAGAATTTTTTCTATATTTAATTTTTTGATTTAAAACAGAACTTAATTATAAAATAATATAGAAAATATAATAGTTAAAATATTGTTTAACAAAGATTTTAAATATAGTTAAACTAATTGTTATACAAATTAAAAGTAAGTAATCTTAGCTGAAAATTAAATTATATATATAAATCTTAATTAAATAAAAATTGAAAATAACAAAATTGTTAATTCTGTTGCTTAAAAAAAACAAATTTCGATTGCAATCTATATTTAAACAAATAAGATATTAAGTCTAAATTCTATATTAAAAATAGCAATAAATAAATAAAACAACAAATTAGTTTTCTGTTGTAACAACAATTGCAAAACTAATATTTAAGATATAGAAATCGACAAAACTATTATTAATATACTTACAGGCCCATCTATAGGATTATTTTCCCGGAATTAATCCGGAGACTATTCGGAATCTATCCGAAATATTGCTATTTTGGTTAAATTCCAATTAACTTCCGATTAACTCCCGATTAGAAAATCGATCGATAATCGACAATTAATCGCTATATAGCAACTTTATAATCTATAGATGCTAATTTTGAAATTTTAAGAATTTTAAAATTTTAAAATTTTAGAAAATCTTCTAAGTTCCAACGCTAGCCCGATCGAGATTTCGATTTTCAACATATTAAATAGTAAACTATATATATCGTTAATTCGTTAATACGTAAAGTTGTTAAAGCATTATTCTATTTTTAAATTAAAGTTTTAATCTTAAATTTAAAGTTTAAGAAACTCGAGAAGTCTCTAGCTTCGCGACTATCGACACTATCGAAATTTTAATTATAAAATTACATAATTTACGTAATTTATATACGCGCGTTAGATCTCTTCTACTAGCGTATATGTACTACACTACTTATATATTACTAATATTAATTGATCTACTTAGATTAAAAATTTTGAAAAATTTTCAAAATTTATTACTAGTAATATTTATATTCGAAATTTACTCGATATTTATTCGAAATATTGCTAGTTTAATTATTAATTCGCGTGTGATTTATTTGAAGCAAACCCAAAATTTACTCAATATTTTTCGATTAAATAACTAATTTGTGCCAATTATTTATTCGTTATTTAACCACAATATTCTAGCAATATGCTAGCAATAATTTGACAATAATCTAGCAATATTCCGGCAATATTTCCGGTAAATATCGGGTAAATAACTATAGTCTTTGGCTGTACAGTATATTTGAAAAAATTTAAAAAATATTTTGTTTTATTGCAAATATTATCAAATATTCTATAAAATACTTACTAAAAAACTTATATTTACAATAAATATATTACAAGAAAAGACAATTAATATTATTTTTAAAAAACTGCTAAAAGAATTTTTTACAACAAGCTATAATATTAGTAATATATATATTAATATTTAAAAACAGCAATAGAATTGTAATTTTGCACAAATAGCGCTAAATATTTATAAGAATTGTTTCGAGATATCTAGTTTTTTAATTAAAATTTTGTTAATCTAATTAATAGAACTAAAATAATCAAGTATTGCGAAAAAATTCTTTAATAATAAGATTTTTAATATCAAAATATATACTATATATATTTTTATAGTTGCAAGTCAATATAAATCTAAAAAACTCAAATTACTATTTATATTGCAATTTGTTTTTAATCTTGTATATTTTTTTTAATATTTTTGCAAAATATTTAATTAATTATAGTTAAGAAATAATATTAAATAAATAGTTAAAACTGTCAATATAAATACTATTTTGCTTAAAGATTGCTATAGTTTCTAGACTGATCGTCGGGTCGGGTTTCGGTTCCAAATATTGGAATCGACCCGACCCGTCGGTTTCAACCCTAGGAATCGACTCGAAACCCAATTCGATTCCTATTATTTTGGAACCGAATCGACTCGACCCGACTCGATTCTCGATTCCAATATTTGGAATCGAATCGAATCGCCAAGAAACCGAATATAACGTTATTATGCCAAGAATTACTAATTTTAGAACAAAAATATTTTATTAATAAAATGCATTATTTGCACCTATAGGCCCTATAGATCTTATAGATGCAATTTGTTAATAAAATGCATTATTTGCATCTATAGGTTCTATAGACCTTATAGATGCAATTTATTAATAAAATGCAATATTTGCATCTATAGGCTCTATAGATCCTATAGGTGCGATTTAATTATTTTCTTTTTAAAAATTAGTAATGCATTACTATAATGTATTACCTTATTATAATTTAGATAATTAAATATTATAAAATATATATTGACTATATATTAACTATTAATAATTATAATATAATTATTTAAATAGTCTTGGCAATTTGGGTCGATTTTTTCGAGTCGAGTTTCGATTCCAACCCTAGAAATCGACCCGAATCGTCGGTTCCGACCCTAGGAACCGAACCGACTTTTCGGTTCCAATATTAGGAACCGACCCGACCCGAACTCGGTGACCCGACCCGACGCGGTCAGTCTAATAGTTTCTACAAAATATTTAACTATATTTAATAAACTATTTGTTTTAATTAAAATATTTGTTGTATTAATATATAAAAGTTTTATAAATAAATTTCTTAAAATTAATTAATAGTATATTCTTTATAATCTTAATATAGAGTTTAAGATATTTTGTATTTTTTAAAAAAATATATAGAAAAGAGATAATATATTTAATAAATTTTAAATATATTAATATCGAAAAATATTAATTCTTAAATATATTAAAAAAAAATCTTGCTATAATATTAGCTTTTTAATCTAATTAAAGTCTACAAAAAAGTAATATATATTTCTATTTTAAAAAACAATAACTATATAGAAATTCAAATATATAAAGCTTGCTATATATTTGTTAAAAATATAATATTAGATTTTCTGTATATACACAAAATATTGTGTTATTTTTTCTAAACAACAAAAAAATTAAAACTCTATAAAATATTTCTATTTTAAATATTAATTAAAAATTAAGAAAAAGCAAAAAACTATCAAATATATTTTAAAATTCTTTTATCTATCTATTCTTAATTGCAAAATATTGTATCTATAAGATATCTTTTCTTTTGCTTTTAAAAAATCTAGTTAATTACAATTGTTTACAAACAATATTTTTAATTAAATTGCATTAATATATATAATATAATAGATTTTTATTAAAGAAGTTAAAAATATTAAAATATCGTTTTTTTATAATATGTTTTATCTATTTATTAAGAATTAGAAACTAATTAGAGTTTAATAGCAATTAAACAAAAAGTAAATTCAAATCTTTTTTAAACAGAGATCTGCTATTTATTATTTATTATTAAAATACAAAAATCTTTAATCTGCTTCTAAGTAATAAGTATTTTGTAAATATATAATATTTGTACAAAACAATAGAAATTAAAACTCTTAATTAAAATACAAAATATCAAAAAAGATCTAATCTATATATAAAGTATTATTACGATTCTATCTATATATTATAATTAAAATATAATATTCTAAAATAAGTTATAAACAATTTTCAAGTTTAAAAATCTAATTTAATTAAGATAAATTTTTGAAATCGAATTGTTAAAAATTAGTAAACAAATTTTTCGAAAAAAAATATTTGATTAAAAGTTTTACAATATTGCAAAGAGTTTAATTCTTTGCTAGCTTAAAACTCTTTTTATAAAAATATTAATTGTCTATATTTTTTTTGTTAGTTATTATTTTTGTAGATTGTTAAATAACAAAATATAAATAAGAGTTTTTCTATAGTTTTTCGAAAAAGATATTAAGTTGTTTTTAAAAGAAATTTATTGCAAAAAATTCGAAATAGATTAACAATTTTTAATTGACTTTGTATATTAAATTCTATATTGCTATAATATTTAATAACAATATTTTATTTTCTTTAAATCTTTATATAATAGCTTTTTGCAATTATTTGTCTTAATTGTATATATCTAATATTAAGAAATCTATAATTTAGAACAAAGATTGTTTTAAATAATTTTTTAATAATATTAATAATGCAAGAATTTAATAGTTTTTGTTGCTCTTTTTTGTTAATTAACAAACAAAAACTATAATTTTTTGTAAACTATTTTTATACAATACTTTTAAAAAGAAATGCAACAATAATAGCGTAGATCTTTGTTTAAACAATATAACAATTGTATTAAATTATTTTATTTTTATAGTTAACAATAATTTAAAATTGTTAATTTTATTTATTTTATTAAATTAATTTTGTTACAAATCTAAATTGTATTATTTTTAGTAAAAATATTTATCTTTATATAATATCTCGAACTTCTTATATATTTAAATTTTTTTTTAATTTACAAATATTATTTGTGTCTTTGCAAATAACTTTAATTGTTTAAAAAATATTATAAATCTTTTTAAAATATAGATTGTTGCTAGCAATATTTTGTATTTATTCTATTTAATATATTTAAAGATTATAATAGTTGCTATTAACAATAAAACTAGTATTATTTTTAATATTTTTTAAATTTTAAATTTTAAATTTAAACTTAATTAGCAAAATCTAATTAACTTGTTTCAATCTATTATTGTTCTCTATTTTATAGAAATATTAATCTCTTTATTAGTTTGCTATTAACAATTAAAAGAAATTCTTTTAAAATACGCAAATAAGATACAACAATTACGTTAACAATTTTAATTACTCTATTTTACTATATATCTAAATTGTCTTTTTTAAAAATTGTTAAATATATTGTTCTAAGCTTAAACAAAAGTTTTAACTTTATTTTAACTAGTTGTCTATCTAATTTTATTAATAATAAATATATTTAGAATTTTTCTATCTTTGTATATCTAGCTAACAAATATAAATTTAGTCTCGAAAAACAAATTTTTTTTATAGTTTTAAAAATATTTATAGATATCTATTTTTCTAGTATATACAATAAACTAAGTTTTTTATAATCTAATTAATTTTGTTAATCTAAACTCAGATTTTAATTCTATAATAATATATAAGTTTTTCTATTAGTTTTTATTTTTTTAAGCGCTTAATAGTTTTTTTGCTAAAATTTTAGCAATTTAACAATATAAAAATATACAAAAGCAATTTTGTTTTTTAAATTTTATACTTTTTCTTTAATAGATTGATACAACTTAAATATATTAAAAAAAAATTTAAAAAATCTATTAAATAAAAAAATTTTAAAAGTAATTTTATATATTTATATTATATATATTGCAGATTAAAATATACTTTATTTTGTGTATACACTATATACAATATATATTTTTGTATATTTGAAAAATCTATATTTTTTCAATTAATAAAAATAGAATTTGTAAAATTGTTTTGCTAGTTTTTTTTGATTTTTTGCAAAAAACTGTTAATTTGCAATTATATTTTTAAAATCTATTTAATTTTGTATTTGAAATTAGTTTAGATAAAATAATATACAAAATTTTATAATAAAGCTCTAATATATTAGTCTAAAAACCTTTATTGTTTTTAGTCTATTTAATAGTAAATAGAATATTTTGCAATACAAAAATATATTCGAGATTCTAAATCGACAATTTTTTAATTAAAACTATCAAAACAAATTAAATGTTTTACAATATTTTGATATTTACTTAAGTACTAGTATTCGAATAGTTACTATAATATATGCAATTTCGAGACTTTATTTAAAAAAAAGTTTTAATATTAATTAACAAATATTCGACTATTATTAATATATAACTAATATCAAGTTTGCAATAATTGCTACTACTATCTCGAATATTTTTTTTTATCTTTTTTTAAATTACAATAATATTGACAAAAGACAAAAGAATTATAATAAAATTACTATATTTTTATTATTTAAATTGCATTTTGTATAGATATATCGAAATTGCGCATTTAAAATTAAGATAATAGTTTTTTTTTTAATAGTTATAAATTATATTAAGTATATATCTAGCTTATTCTAAGTTTTAGAAATCGAACAAAATTATAATTACTTAATATATTAAAATAATCAATTTATATATTTAGTATATACTAAATATATATATTTTCTTTTTGATATATTTTTACATTTTTAATCTTTTTGCTTAATTTAGTACAATATATATAAAATATAAACTCGATATAAATAAAACTTATTTTAGATACAAATTTTCTATTTAAAATAAATTTTGCAATAATAAAATTATATATTTAGTATATATTTAGTGTATACAACTTGCAATAAAAGCGTTTTTTTAAACTTATAATCTTTGTTTTATTTAGTATACTCTATATTAAGTATAAATCGGGTTGTAGCTTACTTCGAATATAGAAATTGTATTTAAAACAAGCTTATTTTGAATAAAAATTCTTATTCGAAGTAAACTTTGTCAATACTTAGCTTATACTTAGTATAATTATTTTAAATTATAGAAATTAATTGCAATTTTTGCTCGCAATTGAGATACAAACTTAATATATATATAGTTTATATAAAGTATAAATCTTTTTATTTAATATTAACTAAAAATTACTTTCTAGAATTTTGCTTTTTTCTAATAGATACTAAATATAAACTTAATTCTTTATATTTATAGTATTTTTAAAATTGTATAAAATCTATAACGCACAATCAATTAAATTTAAAATTAAAATTTATATATTACAAAATTATATTTTGTTATAATATAAATTACTTCTAGATATAATATAAGTTTAATATAGTTTTATATTTGTGCAATTCAATTACTTGTTTTGTATATATATTATATTTAAACTTAATTTATATTTAATTTAAATCTTAATAACAATATATTTTTTAATAATATTATTAATTTTTTTGTTTTCGAAATCTTTATATCTTTTAACAAGAAATTTTTTTTTATATTTAAAAATTTTATAAATCAAAATTAACAAACAATTTTGCAATAAATAATTAAAATTAAAATTTACTTTATACTTATTATATATTAAATATTTGCTAAATATATAAGCAAACTTTAAATTTTAATAATATTAATATTATTAAATTAAATACAATATTAAGTAATTAAAATATTAACAAAAATATTTCTATAAACAATTAAGAAAATTAAAATATTTTAAACAATTAAAATCTTAATAATTTTAACAAATTATTATTTATAAAACTCAAAAAAATAAATTCTTTTTTATATTTTATATTTATTATATATTGAGTTAATATTTATTATATATAGAGTTTTATTAATATTAATAGAATTGCGATTATTTTTAAAAAAATACAATTAAATAATTGTATTAAAAGTACAAAATTATTACAATATTTTAATATATTTATATATATATTTAAAGAGAATTCTTTATTTTATATATAAAAAAAGTACAATATTAATTAAGATTTTAATTAATATTTTTACTAAAATATTAATTAACAAATATATATTTAATATATATTTAACTAGACTAATTGTTCGGATCGGTTTTTCCCCGAAATCTATAACCCGACCCGAAAGTTATATCTAATTAGGCCAAGTTTTAACCTAATATAGTTAGTATTTTCATAATTTATGCAATTCGGTTCCAACTATTAGAACCGAACGGTTAGTCTATATTTAACTTAAATAAAATATAATTTTAATTTATATTAAGACTAGATTTAATTCTTTATTATTGCAATTAATTTTAAAATTACTTAGATTGCTTTTTTATTTTTAGAAATTAAAAAAAAAAAAAGTAAACAAAATCTAATATTAAAGTTTTAAATATTTCGAAATTAAGTATTGCAAATACGCGTATTTAAATATACTATATATATATTTAATATACAATAGAGTTAAGCTTAAAAATATTAATAATTTTTAACAATACTTTATTTAATTAATATATATAATAAATATTAATACGCAATTAAAGTATTACACAAAAATCTAATATTATAAATTTTTTAAAAAATAACAAAATCAATATATATATTATATATATTTTAAATCTATAACTTGTGTATACAAGAATTAAGAGTCTACTATATAGAAAATTTATAAAATAAACTTTTACTTTATCTATATTATTTGTAAACTAATTTTATAGATTTATTAAATTAAATACTTTTTACTTTTTAATACAAAATTATAATACATAAATCAAATTATTAATACAAACTTAATATATATCGATATTAATTATTTTTGCGTCTTAATAAACTACAAATTACAACAATATACAAAAAATTGCATTTTTATTAAATATTTAGTTTTTAAAAGTTTTATTTGTAATTAATTTTATTTTAATACAAGTTTAATATATATTAAATATATATAAAATTTAATTATTTTTAAAGAAGTAACAAAATTAAAATTAGTATATATAATATACAATTAAATATCTATATTTTTGTTAATTAAAAACAATTTTTATTTTTTATACTAATTGTACGCAAAAATTATACTTATTATTTACTATATTTTATTAAAATATTTTAAAAAATTGTTAACAATATAATTGCAATAATTAAATAACAAAATTTATTGTTTTTAACAATATATAAATTAAGTTTATATCTAATATATATATTATTTGCGCTAAACATTTTGTAAAATACTTTGTTATTTCTTCTATTATATTTAATTTATATACAAAATATAGCAAAATTGTTTTGTGTTATATATATAATAGTTTTAATATAAAAAATTGTATAGCAATATTAATTTGCAAACAAAAATTTAAAAAACTTTTTGTTAAAATAGTTTTAAAAAATTAATTTATATTTAGTTTAAATATTGTATAAATCTAGCTCATAATTTATAAAAATTAAACAAAAATTTGTTTTTAATTAATTGCGTTCTTAAAAGAAATAATAAATTAAAAATATTATTTATTTTAACAAAAATTCTTAACAATATATTGTTGTATATTGTATTTATACTTAGACTAAAATTTTTATAAATTAATTATATTTTAAAATAAATTTTGTATTTAAATAAATTTAAAACAAAACAAATCTATATAATATTTTAAATTAAAACAAAAATTATTATTGTAAATTTAATATATATATAATATACATTAAGTATACGCTCAAATTATAATAGAAATTAATATCTATTGTTACGCGTAAATTAATATAGAG
>JAABUW010001295.1_pt1 | contig 42886 bp, 42 predicted proteins | sample 5560081 | NCBI WGS metagenome assembly JAABUW01 (sample SAMN10711882, study PRJNA513363) | rock metagenome | isolation source: Antarctica rocks | place: Antarctica: Victoria Land, Knobhead sud | reverse complement strand
CGGCGAGACAATACTTGGCGATGCGGTTGGCGGCAAGGTATGTGAGGGGTGGTTTATCTGGACCAGTATCACCAAGATCATCGAAGCGGTCAAAGCACGAATGGAACCCGAAGATACCACCGGGGACGTTGAGATTGGCAGCAGGAGCCGACTGGAGCAGTTTGGGTTACTGTCGTCTGGAAGGGCTGAAAATACGAGTCCCGGAGGCAGGTCGGCCAAAGGATCCGCGGTCTCCGCAATCCTTTGGAGGATCCTTCAGTGTGGCTATCTGACGTTTGTGGCAATACGCTTTGTCATTCTCGGACTCGTCGCAGCATCCTCCGCGCCCCCGCGAAATTCCTCTTCGTCCACCAATTCCAGCGGTGTAAACGCTGCGCCAATGGCAAAGACCATGGAACCGCCCAGACCCATTCTCGCATTCAAGGCCTTCAGTCTTGTTTCCACCCTCCTCGATCTGCGCCTCCGTATGCCCTGGCTATCGGGATCGCTGTCCCTCGTTCAACACCACCTGCTGACCGGGGCGTTCAGACCAGTGGGTGCCACGCATGGCTTGCTTGACCAGTAAGTGTTGCGACGTGTCATTTCCGCCCAACAATTGGCTGCCCCCCCCCTGACCCCGACATGCCGTCCTCGCATGAGATTCTAGTCATATGACCGTGTTGTGTCTGCATGCACGCATCCATGGGACATAGTCTCGGGCCGCTGGATGGCCCTCACTTCCCCGTTATCGTTGTGCAGGGTGCCGATATGCATGCGTCCACGTTCGAATGGGCGCCACATGCGAGCGGTTGACCTCGAGCCTGGTGCTACCCTGACTTGTCTCTGTTACCTTTCTCGTGCATCCCATCCTTATTTCGTGTTTCCTTGATTTTCCGTCGTGTTTCGACCGATCGCGGAATTCCCTCCACCACTTAAATCGTCTACAGGGCTCATTTTAAGATTTGCGATTTCTTGACTACATTCAATATTTTCAAAGTACCGTAGTACCACCGTAGTACCGTAGTACCGTATCGTCGAATCTCTTCTCTTCGTTTAAAACTCTAACATGGGTTTTGTGGCATTTGTCAATTTTGCAGTAATCCCCTCCCTCTAAGCTCTTTTCATATTCCATCCCTTAAGCGCCCGCAATCCCGGCTATCGAGTGGGACACCACTCTTCTGACATGACATCATTCAACTGACCGTCCGACCGCCCGATCTACGGGATCGGCCCTCATCAGTCATCACTCATTCACTCCACCCCAATTTCTGTCATCGTTCCCCCCCACTATCAACTGGGTCTTACTCGGCCACTCACCGCATTAATTCTCCGGACCCTGTGACTGATCCGGCGATCTAGGCAACGCCTTTTCCGGTTCCAGATATCATGCCATTTCTGCTTCATTTCCTTTTTATGCTTTCTCTGCCTGATAATCCATGACGCGCATGTCGTGTCAACCTGCCAGCCTCCAAGCCCTCCACCCTGGCTCTTCTCATTTCCCCAAATCCGTCCTCGCCGCATTATTTACACTTTCAAGCCCTATGGCTTAGGAACAAGGCTGACCACAATCCGTGCTAACCAGATTCATCCACCACCTCCTAACCACCCACGTCCTCCCCGCAACCCTCGTCGCGCCCTTACTCCAGCAAGCCCGTCGAAACCTCTTCCCCAACAACGCCCTCCCGCCTCCCTCACCCCCGCCCCCGACTCCAGCCGAGATCCTCACCATCAAGCACACCACCGCCTCGGCCATCGCATCGCTCGTTCCTCCCCTGGTCGCTCAACGCGCTTTCGGGAGCGTGGACGACATGGTTGCGGAGGTGGAAACGGAACTGGAGGTCTGGGAAGACGGGTATCTGAACCGGCATCTGGCATACCAGGTCCTGGAGCTGGTGCTTGTGAGGGTGCTGCCGGAGATGGGCGAGAGGGGGGTTAGAGGGTTGATGGAGGGGAGGGTGGGGGCTTCGGAGGGGGTTATATAGACGAGACGGAAATGTGGAAGAGTAAAAGGAATGAAAATACGTTTGATTAATGGCCGTAACAAATTGCCTTCCTCGCCTGTCTGTCCGTCCGTCTGTCAATCAAATACAAGTAGGTACAAGTAGATACACGCACCACTAATCTCCCCTCCGAGCCTCTTCCCATGCCCACCGAGAAAGAATATACAAAACCCCAGCGGATGCCATCATCAACAAAGGAACGCAATATCAAACTCGCCAAAACAAAAATTCGTTAATAGAGAGCCGCGAGGCTGGGGTATGTCTTATTTGATGCATTCTTTGTTGGAACCCTTATAAAAATCCCGGGGTCCGTCCTTTCTGGTTCCCTTGCCGTTCCGAAAACGATATGAAAAAATTGGTAACGAGATCGGTGTAAACGCCGGGTGGTGGTCGTGTCTTTGTGCTTATGTGCAAGGGACTGGTGAGTAGGAAAATTAGACAAACTGCAATCCGTATCTGTGCGCGATCCTGGTGCTCGAGCGTGGAGATACCTAGCGTGAAATAGAACCGTGGTGGGAAGGATGGACGGTAAGCCGAGGGCTCGGCTGAGAACTTTATCGAAGCAGTGTAGAGAAGCAAGAAAGGACTGGCTGCGTCGATCAAGTGTGTTACAAGGAATGAATGCTCCTCTTCCTCCCCATAGGCGTCGTCCCGTCCCCCCTCTCCAAACTGTGCATTCCGCCGGGCAACCCGGTCCCTTGCAGCTTCAGCTTCTCCATGAGTTTTCCCATTGTAATATACTCTTGTGGATCTACAGCGCCATTCGGTTGATGGTGGAAGAAATTCATCAGGACCTCCAAGGCGCGGCGAGCTTCATCTTGCGAGGGAGGCGCTGCGGGCGAGGATGCGTTGCTGGAGGTGCCTATGCGAGGGGATACGCTGGAGCTGGAAGTAGGGTTGGGTGGGGGGGCCATGGTTTTGGGGCTGTTACTTTGTGCTGGAGAATTCGTTTGCTGCGAAGCCTGCTGCTGCATTGCCGAGTCGATGACCAATCGTGGCTCTTCCATCTCTTCTATGGGGGACTCTAGAGCTGGTGTTGCCATGGATTGCTGGTAGTTTCTTGGACTCGCGGGCTCCGAAGTACCTGGGGTAGTGCCGAAGGCAGGATCCGTACAGACAGCAGGGAATGTTTGACGGCGCGGACGGGAATTAGCGCTGGCGATGGTCGGGAGCCGTGCTTGCTGGGCTCGCAACGAGGGACTCGGCCCCGCGCTGGACATTGGCGAGAAGAAAGGGGACGTGGGGCTCTTCATTTCGTCCGAGAAGCCGGTCTGCTCATTGTAGGAGCTTCCAAGGGAAGTTGCGCTTTGGGAATGGTGGTGTCTGTACATGGCCGAGAGATCCATGTAACTGATGGGGCTCTCGGTCTTCATTTCGTCCTGGCCCTGATCTGGTGGTGAGCCTGGGGGTAAGCTGTCAGGCGAGATCGGAGAGATGCCACCTGGCGTTTGGGAGCCAGATTTCAATGCTGGATTCAAGCTGCCATCTGCTTCTTGTCCGTTCGCAGTCTTGCGCGGTTTAGCGCCAAGTAGCGAGTTTTTCTGTTTAAATTTCTCCAGCCAAGTAGGACTGTTTACTTTAACATGACAATCGGAGGTACCAACGGTAGTCGCAAAAAACCTTGCTTTGTCACGGATGATGTTGTCGCTCAAAGGTAGACCTTGGTGCTGGTGGTTCTTCGCCCAATTTGACAAAGCCCGTTCTATATCAGGAAACTTGCCTTTCGACCGTTTGATAGGCGATCGACTGCCATCATCTGGATAGAGATATTTTTCTTTTTGTCGAAGGACTTTAGAGACGGTACTAGAGCCAATGTCAGCTCAAGGCCGATAACAATAAGCCGCAGCGGCATGCCAAAACCAAGTCGTACCTTCTCTCTACTCCAAACATTGCTGAGATGTACATCAGTATCAATTACTCAAATGACGTGGGGGTACTGTTTGAACTTACCTCCAATCTCCGTCTGTTTGACCGTCGGATGATCTTCATGGTATTGGCACATTCGCCGTCTATCTTGATCTGTGAGAGTTCTTCTTGCAGTCGACGGTGCCAAAACCGGAGCAGGTGTGCTTGCGGATCTGGGTAGTGGGGGCTTTGTCGGCATAGTCGAGATTGGAGCAAGAGGTCGAGGTGGCGGGAAGCCTGCTGAAACCCCATTGTCTATTGAAGGGTTAGTCAACTGGCTGGGCCATTGCGGCATAATTAAAGGCTGTAGAGGTTGCGCTGTCGAGTATGACGGATGCAGTGGCCGGTTATAGAGAGGTTCCAGCGGGACTTGTGTATTCGACATAAAGGCAAAGCCATTGTATTCTTGCAAAGGTGAATTATGTGACGAGTGATCGCCGGCGATCTCAACCCACGGAGCAGACCCAAACTCTTCTTCATGGTGAGCTCCGTGATGCTGCTCCATCTTCATGACTAATGGATCCATCACCGCGTCTTGTTTATAGTCCGTAGAAGCTCTGCGTGAGCAAGAGTGCTTCTATTGCAAAGCTATCGCAAAATATCAATGTTCTGTGGACGTATGCATATAACCAATATTCCCCTCCTCAAAAGGGCGCCGTACGTTCCTGGCTTAGTACCCTGTAAGGTTTTCTGCGGCAATCTGCATGCGACCTGTCATGGCAGAAAGGGTCCCCTTGGCTATGTTAGCAAGCGTGCAGGACGATAGGGAACCAGATAGTAGTACAGCATCTGTGTAGGTGGGAGGACTGCACCGTACTTTTACATACCTGGGTGGACAATCGAGAGTGCACCTGGGAACTCACCAAATAAGCAGTATTAGTAATAGGTGCAGTGGGTTCAATGCGGCACAAAAGTGCGGGTATCCCTATTATTGCCTAGCAGGCGTAGAGTAGAGAGCCATGGGTTAGGTAGCTTTGCAGTGGTAAAGTAAAGTAGAGGACGCGGTGCAACAAAGTGTCTGTGGGGGGGGGTGGAGGTGGGAATCGAGCTACAGCGGCTATAAGAGTAGTACTTGTACTTGGATGGTTGACAGCCGGGCTAGAGGGCACGTCCGATCTTGACCATCCCCTCCGAGCCATGGTTGCAGAGTCAGGCCAAAGGGAGTCGACTACGGTACTCGTGAGTAGCACTGTGTAGTAGATATGAAGTGCGGGAGGAAAGGCGGTACGTTTCTCCCTACTTGCTAGACCAAAAGTCAAAGAGGAAGGAATCTAGCGAAAACTGGGAGACGCTCTAGTTGGGGTTGGGCTGGGGACATTGCAGTGGACAGAAAAGCCCCTGCAAAAATGCGAGTCGGCAGCGAATGGGATTTCAAGGCGAAATGGATTTCTACGGGGATTATTGCTGTTTCTCCAATTTATTTTGTTAGTCAATAATAATAATAATAATAACAATAGTTCTACGTCGATTATCGGGAGGGATAATCGATAGGTAGTACGGCTGGCCGTGCAACAAGTCCGAACTCCGCAAGATATCATTCGTTATTCCTTGTGAAATGAGTATTCGTATTACTACTGTCAAGGGGCCATGGACTTCCTAGATCTGTAGATGCCTGCGAGTTTCACATGGAAGCCATGATCTCCCCTCGAAATTACATTTCATGTTGAATTTTAAATCCATTCATTATTTCAAAACGCCAGGTGACCTTCCCCCCAATATTCCGTAACGAATGGCAGATGTTGGATGGCGTTAAGGACCGTTGACTGGACGCGACCACCGGCACCTGATGGCTGCTGATCCGCACCTAGCGGTGGAAGAATTTGATATCTACCGGTATCTAGACCCTAATTGTCAAGCCACCCAATGTGTCCTGTCCGAAATCTTCTTAAGCCTCTGCTTGGCAGCTTGCTCGACTCTCGGTTCTTCCTTCAAACCTCAATGCGGCCTCTTTCCGTGAGTATTGATACATATGGGGTAGAAGCCTAAGCATGGACGTCATTCACTTTTGCACCATCGATGCACGGCATCATCCTGGAGGCTTGGCCTCTAAACCTGGATACAACTGTTATATACACCCTCAAGGATCCATTAGTAACAATCCTCTGGCCTGTATTCAACATCATTGGAGCTTCCTCGACGAATCGCCGCTGGCCGAGGTACTTTTTGTTACACGCCTCATTCTGTCCTTGACCGGATCGCAGGCTCACAAACTGGAAGTCAGCCCACGGAAGATGCCAAAGCCCCAGTGACTCCCGCCGCATGCTCCCGCCGCAGGGAGCATCTGCAAAGCAGCGTCAGCCTATTACGCGTTCCTCGTAACTTCTTGCAATATCATCGTTTAACGATAGTGACTGATGGTGATCAGCGACGTCGACAACAACTATGGAACAAATGGAGGCCAAAACTCACTGATGTCTTCGTCTGCGAGCTCATGTGTAAGACCCACTCTCTGGGGTTGATGCTTTACAGACTGCCCGTACACTATCGCATGCTTGAATAGTTCTACAATGGTTTTGTGAATAGCGTTACACTGTGCCAGAATCAGTATGTTCAATCGAGAAGGATAGAAGGTCATACAAAGTCTTCAACGGTGCATGCATTCTTCCTGAGCACAACCGGTGTGTTATAATCGGGCGACTTCCCTTTCGGCTTCGTGTAGATGCGACGGAGGTTCAACTTCTCCCACATTTGCTCCAGCAGCTCATCAACATTCCATCCGTGCTCAGAACTAATTGGACAAGCGTTGGGAATCCGGTATATTAAGTCCAATTCCTCAATGGATATGGAGTCTATCTTATTCAGCGCATAGATCACGGGAATATAGCTCCTGCCTTTCGCTTCCAAAACATCAATGAGATCGTCAATCGTCGCATCACAACGAATGGCAATGTCTGCAGAGGAGATCTTGTACTCGCTCATGACTGCTTTGATCTCCTATTCAAAGTCAGCATGTAATCCGCGGCGTGAACTCAAATGACCAACATCATGATCAATGTGCGTCAGTGGAACAGTGTTAGTTATACTGACGCCGCCTTTGTCTTTCTTCTTGAAGACTATATTCGGTGGGTCTTTGTTAATTCGGATTCCGAAACCTTCAAGCTCATTCTCAATAAGTCTCTTCTCCGTGAGCGGTTTATTGACATCAAGGACGATGAATATGAGATGGCAGGTTTTTGCAACAGCTATGACTTGACGACCTCGACCTTTTCCATCTTTGGCCCCTTGAATAATTCCTGGAAGGTCGAGCATCTGAATAGCAGCTCCATTGTACTGGACTTGACCTGGCACAGTGGTCAAGGTAGTAAATTCATATGCGGCAACTTTTGACTGTTAGCACTCGCCGGCCTTCAACGATACATGCTCTCTCTTCACCTTCCGAGTGTTGCCCAGTCAATCTACTCATGAGCGTACTCTTTCCAACAGATGGAAACCCTATGAACCCAACACTGGCAACTCCAGTTCTCGCAACATCGAACCCAGCTGGTTCACGTCAGATTTCTCGTCCGCAGTCTTGACTCTTGGGGTTTCTTACAGCCTCCACCGCCTCCGCTTGAAGTTGGTGTCAGGAGCTCTCGCTTCAGCTTAGCAAGCTTAGCCTTTAGTTGACCTAAAAATCATTAGGCTGTGGTGTCTTTCTATCAGAGTGCCTGCTACTGACCCAAGTGGTAAGAGGTGGCCTTGTTCTTTACGAGATTATTTCTCTATCAGCCATCCATACAACTGAGGAGCGGACCATGCTTTGAGGGGCGTACTTTTTGGGTCTTAGCCATCTCGGCCTAAGAGGTGGTCAGCAAGCATGGGCGGATGCATAGGGAGATGGTCGTGACATGCCTCGATATCTTTGATCTGCGGGCACAGTGATTAGTCTGACATTCCTATTGCCACAAAATGCGCTAAGCTTACCTTATCTGCGGTGGTAGACATCTTTTTTGGTAACACGACTCGAACTTGGTATGAAAAATCGCTGTAATGATCTCGGGGGTTTGTACCAAAAGAATGATTAAGGCTCAATCGCTCATGGTGGGAGACTATTCAATGCGTAAGGAGATTTTTGGGCCACCGTAGCTCGCTTGCGACTAGTGCCTCCTGTTTACTACTAGTACAATTGTGGTTTGAGCTATTATGTAAGGTAGGTATCGATGGATTTCATCCAACTTGATACTCCACTTTATTACCAGCAACCTACTGATGCCTCGGCTAATGCCTGCGTTCGTTACGGACTTCATGACCCAGGAACGCCATATATGTCTACAATGTATAACAGTGTGCACTACTTTAGATAGGATGAACTGACACTTGGCGAGCAATACTTTAGCGATGGAGGTTTTGGTACTATCGTACTCACATGCTGTTATAAACATGGTACTCCAGAAGCATGCCTTGTGGCCACTGGTGTCTTGCACTGGGGACCTTTAGCTGTTTACCCTTGTTTCCCAAGCCGAAAAACCTAGCCAAGTTCATTCGGAACTGACGTATCTCCAGGCTCTTTTGACGGCTCATATGGAAAACGCATGAAGCTCCGAAGTCAACACTGAAGAGAGGGAAGCATATGGATCCCGAATCTAGGCTAAGATCTACATATAATACTTTAAGGTAGCCAGATTGACTGCCAGGACAAGCGGTGTTGGAAGTCTAAAATGACCAAATGCATGTTTTCTTTTTCCAATATCTCTCAACACAGGAGCTTTACGATTGAACCTGACCTGATGCTGCATATTCAAGCACTCCATGGAAGCAGTTGTTCCCATGAACATGTCAAAGGTGAGGTATGGGAATCGCAACAAAAGAACAAAACTTTCGTTTGTTTTGGTAGATAGCTGCTTTTACGGAGACCGGTTATTTTTCACTGACTTCCGCCTCCACTTCGTGGAATCCTTTAGCTAGATTTCAGGAAATGAACGATCCATTCAAAAGGGGCATTCCTTGAGGTACAAAAAGGCCACACCCTGAGGAAGTTTAGCTGAAAAGCCTCTGTAACGGATGGTGGGACGTGCAGCTGCCTACCTCCTTCACCTGACTGTATGCACAGATCGGACGGGATTTCATGGGACTACAGTCAGATTTACAGCCCGAACAAATACATGACAGATCGATAGGCTGTCCCACACGATTTCAATAGCTAATCACAGTTCTTCCCATGGTTCAATCTGTTAACTCAACTACGACGACTATCAAATTGTGCAAAAGCGGGAATGTCGGTCCAACCTCCAAAGTTGCAATACTATCTCGACTCTAGAGCGGGCTGATTTTCATCTGAGCCCATAGTTTCCCCCATGATGTTCGTTATCTCTACCTATCGACGGCATCCAATAGGGCTGTGGGGGCTTTCTTTCCCGTTTGCTCTTTTACTCCCCCATGAGAGGCGACAAGCGATGGTGGGATGCAATTATTACCTTTGAGTCAAGTTGGTGTAGGGGTAGGCGCAAGAAGTGTAATATTTTGTTCTGTGCGTCGACACGACAAAGGGAGCCTGGCTGGACGACGAACCTAAATTGACTCAACGACTGCCCCATAAAGCCAAGCGTAAGGGGCACGTTCCACCCACTAGGCCACCAAATAGCTTGAGGAGCATTCGAAGTCAATAGTGAGCCGTTACAAGGCAGTATTCGAGAAGTAGTATACCGGACTATCTGATCCTCTCGAGATGGCAAGGAGACTTTTCAAGCAAGATGAAGGGCAACCGGAGGAGCTATAACCCCACTAAAACATCGAGAGCATTTCACGGCTACTCTTTGAATTCTACACTTAAATTAGGCGACGAGCATAATAGTCGCAGCAGGACTATGCCTCACTGTTGCCCTATTTTTGACTTTCCAGTATAACTATACAGTGATCTTTGGGCGTTGATGAGTATTCTATCATCGAAAGAAGTCGACCCAAGTCAGAACATCAATCAACGTCTATGAGCATACTCAATATGATCATCCAGATATCCATGCGATATTCGAACGGCAGGCTGCAGAGTTTCAGCTGTCATCTGTCGTAGTCAAGGTTCACTTAGTGGTTAGATTGAACAGCCATTTCTTACAGCCGATATGGAGCGGAATGTACTACCAGAACAAGATTACCGGACCGGGAGCTCCCACGACGGCTCAATGATGGTGTATCCGCTCGGAAGCAGTGAAACTTCGATTCTGAGCAGTGACGTTTATTAGTCATTGCTCAAATGCGAAGGCCGCATTTTTTCCGGCTTTGACTGCCGTACGAATTGGAAATCTCAATCCAGAAAGTTTATATATAAGTTTGGAAACATTTTATGACCAGATGGGCATATGACTTATTATTTGTCTCATTCGAGTCTGCAATCAGATCTGTTCTCTGCGACTCGCATTTGACTTTCCCGGAAACTCTAGCGTTAGTAATTAGTATAGACTCGTAGCAAAGGAAAAACGCCTCGGATGGATATTGAGGACGGGTCGCCAATGGAGTCTCTCGAAGACCACCACATTGAAATGTTTATTATCAGCTGAATTTCCTTCCTACTCTGTCCGAGCAGAGACCGTGTGCAAACGCTTTCAGAATGTATGCCCTCAAGACTTTAATTTTCTTCCTGGCCCAATCTACCACAGTTTCGTTGGCTATGCCAGCTTCAGCTGTGTCAACTTCCATCGATCTGAAACCCACACAGGATTTTACAGGTGTTGCTGGGTTGCCCAACAGTACCGCTAATTCCTCAGCAAGGTGAGCAGGGCCAACGCCATTCTATAGGCTTTGACGAAGTAGTAATGAAGGACTAATTCCTGCGGGCTTTTAAGGGACCTGCCGTCAACAAGCATTCTTGATCGGAGCCTTCATTATTTCGACTATCTTGTCCCTGGAACGTCGTAAGGACCATGTCGCCAGGGGTTTAATCCTTAAAGCCTTTCAGGCTAAACTATTGCAGAATATTCCTTCGTATCTACAGCGGTACCGAAACAATGCCAGGTCTGACCATGCAGAGGGCGATTCTTACCACTGTTGAATGGATTGAATCCCGGACCGCTATGGGTGAGATTTGGCCAAGCCAAGAACCTTTTGTTCTCAAGAGAAACATAGGAGCATATTTCACTGCGCAGTCTTCAAGAGATAGCCGCTTAACGTGGGTTGCGCTGCAAATCGCCTTGGAAGGACTTTATCAAGTGTTGTGGGCGCAAGGAAGGTTTAACGTGGTGGCGTTTGACATATATGAAACTGCAATGCTCAATTTAGTTGGAGTTGGGAGACTGGAAATAGAAGAAGCTGGAATTTGCTAGCTATTGGTATGTTTGCTGTCTAGCCTCACAGGACTGGATTTGGCGATTTTAATCTTTCGATTACACATACCATGCCTTTGCTTCCAACAAGATATGACCTCCTGATATTCAAATGAAGATGAGCTCATCGGCGTAGGCATCGAGCAATTCGACGATGGCATTTCATGGCGGGGGCGTCTTCAACAGGGCGGTGGTAAAGGGCGAGGATATGGAGACTTAGAAACATTAGTTAGTGCTAGGAATTAGGCGGACGTTTGAGCAAGTGCAGAAGCCCGTTCTCTGTTCTGAGTACGGAATAGCGCAATGACTGTATGCTAAGGTATCTCGAGGACGTACCTTACCCTTACCTTACCCATCTATTGTTTCAAAACCGGTGAGGCATCCTTCGCTTACCATCGGCATTAACATTGCCATGAGCTACAATAGCGGGAACAATCTGATTGGTTCCTATATACCTTACCGACGCAGGTACCTTCCCACAGCGGGGAGCAAAAAAAGCCCGACTTACAAATTTTCCCCGCACTCAACCATCAAATTTACTACTGAATTAAAAGAGATATATTATATTTTAAGGGAACCACTAAACGTACATACCTTTTCACTACATATACATATCCTCTTTCACTACATGTACATACCCCCTTTCACTACATGTACATACCCCTCAACTAGGTCTAGCGGCCACCGAAATAGATGTAGCGACATAATATTCATAACAACGCGCACACGTTCTTCTTCATCCAACCTCTTTACCTACCCACCATTCATCCTATCTCATCGCCGTCATGGATCTTGCACCCCCTCCAGTGAGTGAGCTCTATGTGAGCGACGAGAAGCTCATCGTCGCCGCCAATACGTGGGCTGAAGCTCACGATTATGCGCTCATCGTCAATCGCTCGATTAAAAACAAGCGAGGAATTAAGAACAAAATTTGATTGAGATGTGATAGAGATGATAAATCAGGTGGTATCGACGGGCAAAAGAGACTACATGTCAACTCAAGACTCAACGAATGTCTCTTCAAAGCAATAGCGAAATGATCGCTTGAGAAGTTCGATTGAATGCTCAAAATCAAAGATTCAGCTCATAATCATGAGTTTATTCTATCTGAATCTCATTCAGCACTTCGAAAACTGACTCTTATCAATCAGATCAAAGCAAATATAGCTCATCAAAGTCGTGTGAGAATCACGCTCAGACAAATGCTCACTGCTCTACAACTAGATAGCGATTTGAATAATTCGATGTTCAAAGCAGCTGATATTTACAATGCTAAGATCGCTCTTCGTCGCGATGCATTGAGATCTTTTACATTTATACAAGCGTTACTTCAGAATCTTCATCATGATGATTGACACTGCAAGTATCTGAAGAATCGATTGAATCGAGTAACTCATTTGTTCGTCATAAAAAAGATCTTGAAGAAGCTTCTAAAAATCAATTTAAAGATTCTTATTATGAACTGCATCTACAAAATCAATCGCTATAAGCTATCATTGTTTATCATATTCAAGATAACTGCTTTAAACATCAGTTTTTACATTGTTTTCATCTTCATGCTTCATGAAATCGTTGATGACTATATTTGAATGCTGAAACAGTTGAAAGCTGTCTATCGAAAGCTCAGTCTAAATGACTCTGAAGTCAATATAATCAATAGAGATTCTGAGTTGATCTTGATCTTGCATCGAGTATTTTCAACTATCAGACATACATTATGCATCTGACACATCGATAAGAATGTATTAGTTAATTGCAAAGTGTTGGGACCGTGCCTAGATCATTCAACCAAAGGGGCTCGAGGCTGGTATGTATGTATTGCTCTTTAGAGGTAGCTATAACAAGACATTAAGAATACAGAAGAGAAAGAGTGCGAGCTCTTCTATAAATAATGGCTTGAGGCTGCGCTAGGCTCGATACAGATGTGATGTAATATGCCAGGTGTGTTTGCCTAAAAGAATGATGAAAGGGGTGAATGAAGAAAGTGCTGAACAACGGGAAGAAGTGCTGAGGATGGCCCGAAGGGTTCAATAAGGGTGCGCTAGGTCCAAACTAGGCATAGCGCCATCTGAACCCTGGCCGGTTCAGGCATGTTCGTAACACAAAGATTTATTTGCTATCGAGCAGAACTGAATCAACTTTCAGCAGATAGAATTACATGATTCTTGCTATACAAGACTTTACTAACATTAAATTCAGATCTGACATCAAGTCATGTATGTCTCTATTGAAGCTATCTATAAAACAGTCTGAAACTCACTACAAGAGATTTATGAAAGTCATTTGATCGCGATTCAATATTTACATGAGATTTGAATTAGATTGTACAAACGAAAATTCATCAAATGTTACATGAATCAAATTCTGCACTTCAATAACAACGCTATCTTACGTAGCAAAGATGATCATGCAATGCTGAAGCGTAATTTGAGATTCAACATCGACAATCTAAAAAAGATTATTGACTGCATTGACTTGATGCTATTGAATCAACGAAACAACTACATTATAGTCTTTGAAGAGACTAAAATGCGTCTAGCTCATGATCTTCAAATATCAATCTTTCGCGATTTACATGCGAAGATAATCTCATTTGCTCTATGAAGAATATTATCTCAGTGAGAACTACTGACTTCGAATGCTACTGTTTTGCCTCGTTGCATCAACGTTTTCACTACATCTATGAGACTTTCGTGCGCTCATCGAATTCAAGCTTGAATTTATAGCGAGTCGCTTTACATTTTGAAGCTGAAGAACGTGTATTCTCACTGACGTTTCACTAAATCAGCTAGAATAGTGAGTGAGTCGAAGATAACTTCGAATATATTTATTGATTCACTACTACTAGTGCAAAATTCATCTATTGCAAGAGCTCGAGATAGATCAGTTGATGCAACTGCAGCTGCAGCTCGTACGCGCACTGAGCAAGAGCTAGACGACTCTACTCAATGTGAATTCAGTCAATTTGAACGCGTGAAAGCGAATCTGCAGCAACGAGCTGAGCAAGAGCTAAGGCAGACACATAGAGAGGGTAGAGATCGAGGCAAAGATAGATCGCGAGTCGAAGATAGAGATAGAGATAGAGAGCGAGGGCGAGATCGAGAAGCTGAAGGGGGTGAAGTTTCGGCTGAGTCTATATTGAAGCAACAACAGAAGGCTTCAAATGATGTAGACTTCTATGAGGTGTTTCAAGCTTGATCATATGTACATTTGCTTCTAAAAAACATTCGCTCTCAGCGATACTTAATTATTGATGATCAGCTCAAAGAAATATAAGTACCTTTGAGATCTGCAGCTGTTCAATAGTCGAACCCTATTATGTTGATCGCTAGACCTAGTTGGGGGGTATGTACATGTAGTGAAAGAGGGTATGTACATGTAGTGAAAAGGTATGTACGTTTAGTGGCTCCCTATTTTAATAGTCTGACATTCTACTCTCTTCTTCTATAACTGCTTTTAATCGCTCTGGCATAGTAGAAACCTTCTCATTTATGTACTTCTGTGAGACATGGGACCATCCTTCGTAAATCAGCCCCTTCGTAGTGTGATCATCTCATTGAAGTACGATATGTTCATTCGCTCGCAGAATTCAATGACCCCCTGAACTTTAGCCTTGGTAGAAGTGTCATGATGGTTGTAATGATTCTCTGGTTCCATGATTCTCGAAAAAATGAGTAGTAAATTTGGTGGTTGAAAATTTGTGAGTCGGGCTTTTTTTGCTCCCCGCGTGCCACCTACTTCCTAGCTAGACTATGGGCCATCCTGCTAAGCAAAGAACGACGTTCCGTTGCTGAGTCTCAAGACTAAAGAGAAGTCACTACCGTAAGCCAGGTTTGTAGATTATTACTAGCAAGTCTTGTGCGCTCTTGAGCTGGTTGTCTATCTGCTTCAACAGTAGTCATGTGGAGCACCTGATTCACGTATGAAACGAGTCATGTGACTGGGAGCGTAAAGGACCTTCGTTCGCCTCTCATAGAATTTCTCCTTGAAGAATCTCTCCCAAAATAACCCCCCAAAGGCGAAAAGAAAACATTCAATTTCGACTTTATCATTTCATCCTCATCTTTCTACATAGCACCCAGACCCTCTCCATCTACCATGCCCACCTCCGTTAGGATCCCTGCTTTTGATCGTACAAGCAAAGCTACGAACCAAGTCGACGCATTCAAGAGACTTGTCCAGGATCTGAGCGCTGTCCTTGGCCCCTCGTCAGGACTCAATTCTGAGGATGTAGATCCCATCGATTTACAGAACCTTATGGAGAAATACGTCTCGAAGAAATCTGAGTGGGAACCATATGCTCTACCAGATCCAAGCCGAACATTTACCAGGAACCTGGTAGACCGAGGAAACGGCAAGAGTAATCTGGTCCGTAAAGCTTTCTGAACGGCTAAGGTTACTACGATCATAAGATTTAACAAAACCCTCCAGTTGATCCTTGTATGGACTCCAGGCAAAGAGAGCCCAATCCATGACCATGCGAACGCACACTGCGTAATGAAAGTGTGTGAAAGCCTTGATGTGCATACAACGTAACAATATGCTCATGGAAATTCAGATCCTTCAAGGCGCTCTTACAGAAACTCGATATACATGGCCAGACCTCTGTACAGTCAACGAAGGCAAACTATCACCACCACGAGTGCTGAAAGAGACTATCTTCGACAGAGACCAGGTAACTTACATGTCAGATAAGGTAAGTAATCCTGTTTTACTTAGCTATTGTTTTTGTGTTAAATGTGGTATACTTCAGCTCGGTCTGCACAAGATCACAAATCCAGACCCTAAGATTTATGCCGTCTCGTTACATTGTCAGTAAGGAGACTTCCTTGTCCAAGTACAAGCTTTAATCGATCCCAGTATACACACCTCCGAACGCTGCTAAAGTCGGATGTCAGATATTTGATGAGAAAACCGGAGCTTCAACTCTAAAGCAGTGTGAATTCTTCTCTGAGATGGGCCAAAGAGAGCTCGAAATGTAAGATTATTCCCAACTCCGCTTCCTGGCATTCAGAGTCTGTATCAGACAGTGGTACGGTGCTAGTTCTATTTGACACTCTCAACCCATCTACCATTTACTGAGCGAGGATTTGCCAAAATAGAGAAGAATAAATCATAAATGAATGATTAATTATGAGGCATCATTTACTGGCGTGGGAAACATAGATTTAGACTTGTGCTGGAGGTCTTAATAGTGGTGTGCCTGAACCCATTTGTACATATTATAGGCCTTCCATGGAATTACCTCCCACACATTGTATCTATCATAGGTATGTCCTAGGTATGTCCTTGGTCATAGGATCAGATATGAATGAGAAAGATGGCTAGATGATGCAGCCCAAATAGGGGTTTCTTAGCGCCATGGAGTTATGACGCAGGGTTTGGTTAAACGCGACGTCTGTAACCTTCAGTTTGCGAGTTTGAGATCGTACTTTCCAAACGTCTTTCCTTCCTCTTACATGTTTAGATGTTTATGGGCCAATTTGGCTCGGTAAGTTATCAGGGGTTCTAACGCCATGATCCTGCCAAAGACCACGGCACAGGTTTTCTGCCAGTCAAGCTCGCCGAGTGAAACGGCTGGGTTATTTTCGCAGACACACCCTTCCCCTTGAGAGTCTCCTTTGGATTTCTTCATTAGATGGTACACCAGGCTATACATGATCCCTCGTATAAGGCTTGGTGCCTATGTGGCTTCAATTGCAAGGAGGACTATGCGACGAACCCAGATCCTCGGTCTTCTCGTTCTGTGTTGCCTCATTGGCTTTACCACTCTCCTACTACGACAACCGGGCACACCAGGAGGGCGAGGACCCTCGCAGCCTGTCGATGGGACTTCTCTAGCGGAGACAAATTCTCTGCCTCCCTCGACTGTCACGTCTCATCCTATACACCAACTCATCACAAAAGCTGAGGAGAATTTCGAGAAGCTCAAGGCAGGGCAATCGCAAACTTTAGCTAAGGCGATTGCAGAATACAGACGGAGATACAAGATACCCCCGCCTCCAAATTTCGACAAGTGGTACGAATTTGCGAGAGCAAAGGGCGTGCAGCTAACCGACGAGTACGACACCATCTATCATTCTTTACTACCGTTCTGGGCTTTGAAACCGTCAATCATTCGTGGTAGAGCAAGGGAAGCGCTTGGATTTGACAATGCACTTCTGGGGATATTGATACGGGATGGACAAGTTATCAGCGCTGCAGGCGGTGATGAATGGCAGCAGAAATCTACGGTGGGGATGATGACGGACTTTGTCAAATATCTACCAGACATGGATTTATCGTTCAACATCCATGACGAACCCAGGGTCATAGTGCCTCATGATGATTTGTCGAGATTAGTCGCAACTGCAAAGGACATGGCGATGCCGGCAGCCTACTCCAATGAAGCGCCAGAGAACGCTTGGTCTCCACGACCGGCCGATATGGATGATGGGAGGAGGCGTCATGAGGTCAAATTCACACGATTCAATAGGTTTGCGCACCAGCCGACGTGGACGAGTTCGAGACTCTCGTGCTCTCCGGATAGTCCAGCTCGGGCATTGGACGGAAACCTTGAGGATGACAGCAGTTCTTTCACGTTTTCTGACCTCGGATTCATATCCAACAAGACAGCCTTTTCCGACATTTGCTTGTCGCCATCCCTACAGAGCCGCTTCGGTTTCTTCAACCGCCCCAACGCCTTCGACGTCGTGCATGACCTCTTCCCGGTCTTCTCCCAAAGCAAAATCAGCAGTTTTCAAGACATCCTCTACCCGTCTCCGTGGTATTGGTCCAACAAAGTTGCCTACAAAGAAAGAGAAGACTACGACTGGGATGCTAAAAAGAACCAAATGTACTGGCGCGGTTCTACAACCGGTGGCTTTTCAAGAGATGGTGGCTGGAGGAAACAGCACAGGCAGTTATTTGTGGAGAAAATCAATGCATTGGACCAAGCAAGAGTGCTACAGAACCAAGGCACCACTGAGCAAGCAGATTGGAAAACCAAAGAAATCCCAAGAACCGACTACAAATCCCTCTTTTCCGTCAAATTCTCTCATGTCGGCCAATGTGACCGCGGTGACTGTGACGCGCAAAAAGAGTTCTTCGACGTTGTCGAACCGGTGAAACAGCACGAAGCCTGGGCCTACAAATATCTTCTGGACATCGACGGGAATGCTTTCAGTGGGCGATTTTATGCTTTTTTGAAGAGTAAGAGTTTGGTGTACAAGATGGCAATGTTTAGAGAGTGGCATGAGGAGTGGCTTAAGCCGTGGGTGCATTATGTGCCCTTGGGATTGGGAGGTCAAGAGTACGTGGAAAATGTGAGGTATTTTGATGAGGAGGAGATGGGAAAAACGCAGGCGCCGAAGGTAGCTATGCAGGGAAGAGACTGGGCTGGGAAAGTCCTTAGAAATGAAGATTTTGAGGTTTGGTTCTTCAGGCTTTTGTTGGAGTATGTCTTTCTCAAGCTTCTAGCAGGAAAATGAGCTGACTTGGAATTCTAGGTATGGTAGAATTGTCGACGATAATCGGGAGTCGATCGGGTATGGCGATAATGGATGGACATACTAGGGACTATGATACCTTGAACATAAGTGATCTTAACGAACATAGCATTATATGGCCAAAAGTACATGGAAACCAAATTCCTGCAGCATAATGATAGTGCCAGCATTTTCCACGTCAATTTCCGAGCACATTCAAAGCAAAGAAACACCAGGTGGCTTTGAGACGGGGAGTTCTCGAAGTCAGGAAGTGGTCGAGTTAGATAGGGACGAGGAACGCATCGAGAAACCTCAGCGATCGAAATGCGACATAAGAGAGTGCCAAAAATCCGTTGAAAGGCTTTGATCTTCGGATTGCTGTCTCGGGAGGCCAAACTCCCTGGCGCAGATAGTGGCCCACTCGCCCCTTTCCCCGTCACCTCTTCCGAAAGCACACACTACAAACACTCTGCCCCTCCAACCCCCCAAACCTAAACCTCGGATACTCCACCCTCCCCTCAAACACCAGTTCCCCTTCCTCCTCCCCACCACCCCCCTCAAACCACGCCCTCACCTCCCCCTCCGTCCAATTACAGCTCGTAACCACCACCCTCCCCCCGCTCCCCACCAACCCCCTCACCCGCTCCACATACCTCGCCTCCACCCCCTCCACCCCCATCAACCCCACCGCGTCAAACGTCCCCTTATCCAGCACCACATCCCACCCCCCCTCCAGCTCCTCCGCCCCCAGAGCGTCCCACCGCCGAAACTCCACGTCCCCACCACCACCACCCCCCCCGACCCCCTCCTCCCCCGCAACCGCCCGCGCGAGCTCCACGCTCGCGCCCGAGTAATCCACGCCGAGCATGCGTCCGCGAAACCCGCCTTTCGCCCGCAACAGGAACAGCATCTCGCCGTTTCCGGTGCCGAGGTCTAGGAACGTGGTGGTGGGCAGGGAGAGGGATAGAGCGGGGGAGAGGAGGTAGGAGAGGACTTTGGAGGAGGCGGAGGCGTCGGCGAACCAGGTGGTGCCGGTGTGGGAGCGGTTGGTGGCGTGGGTGGTTAGGTCGGTGGTGTAGGTTGTGTCCCAGCTGTGGGGGGGTGTTAGTTGGGGTTGGTTGGTGGAGGGGGCCGTTGTGGAGGGGTGGGGGCGGGGGGGGGGGGTACTATTCTTTGGTGCCGAGTTCGCTTGGGTCAAGGCGGGGAGGGTTGGCGGAGGCCATGTTTGGGGGGTGGGAGGGATGAGGTGGGGGGTTATGGTAGAGTGGATCAATGGATCATTGTAGATGGGCGATCGGTCGCTCAAGGCATGATGTCTGATTCCCGGTCGGCTATTCCGTACTGGATCATTGAAGACGTTTGAGATGGTTGGATATAGATCCAAGTGGAGATCTAGATTTTCGGGTGTGGTTCCAACGTTACATGATTAAGAGGTGGAATTGATGGATCGATCCGTCTCAGGGGGCAAATCGACGCGGTACGATCACAAGTCTGATACTAAAAGGAATCCATGCTGAGGAAGTGAAGACCCGCTATCTTACATCTTCGCATCTAACAATACCAGAACAAAGGCTCATATGCAGGTCATGCAAGGCTCTCTAAATCGCAAGAACGTGGCGGTCCCCACCAATCCCTGTTCAAGACTGTCAACAACGCCGCCAGATGCAACGAGGTAAAGCCCGTAATCACACGAACATGACAATCGTTGTCCAATCATTGCATCTCGACTTCCATCTCCTGCTTCACACCTGATGGACTTTTCCTGCCATCTTTGCCTTTTCCGATCCCAATCCCCAAATTAGCGACTCCCGCCGCCAGCGTAGCTCTCATGGTTTCTGTTGCGTTCCCATTAGACATCAAATTTCCTGACGCACCTGCGCCTGTGGCATCATCAGCGGTCTCAACACCGGTTATAATATTGGTAAAAGAAAAATCAGTTCCATCCAGACCCTGGTCGTACCGATGCCTCACGGGCCCATTCATTTCGACATCTGTACGGCCAAAAACTTCATTCCACCATCTGACCTTGCCCGATACGGGTAATATCAGTCTTTCTTGGCCGCGGACATTATCATCAATATTTCCGTCATACTTCTTGTTCAAGAATTGCTCTCTACGGGAAAGAAAATAGTCCCATACACTTCTCGTCTTCTCGGAAACTCGGGCATCGACCCGCTCTTGCTCGTTATTGAAAAGGAAAGTGCCATACTGGCAAGAATAGAGATGGTAAAGCAGGCGGCGAAGGAACCGTTCGTTAAATTCAAAGCGGTCAGGGTGTTGATAGAGGAGCTGATAGGTAGCGTCTAGGAATTGATGAAAGACAGGGCTTGTTTCTTTGACTTTCGTGACATTCTTGTCATTAGAGCTTCCTTTGCTGTTAGAAGAAGTTTTCTTCGTGATGGGAGATGCCGTCTCATATGGCTGTAGCTCGCCGTCCGAATCCACAATCGAATCTTTGCTGGTGTTGTCCTTAGTAAAAAATCCTTTTGCGCTCAATAACGCGTTCTCAAGAGCATGACCAGGGCCAGCATTGCTTCCTAAGGCAGGCTTGTCGCCACCTATTCGCTCGTTTTCGATGACAAACCATTTATCACTGGAAAGGAAACCAGCTCGATGATGGAATCGGTGACCGAATGAAAGCCAATCCTTTTCGACCAGCACAATGAAGCCTTCTAAAGTACGATAGTATGGGTCCAGACATAATTGGCTCAATGCACTGAGCTGACTTGTCCGATCCCATCCGTCGGAGCAATGTATGAGGACATGTGAGTGCTGAAGCCCAACTTGTCTTGCAATTAGACCAGCCCCATCGAGTATTCCACCAATGTGTTTCAGCCACCCCGTTCTTGCTAAGGCTTCTCTATTGGGTGGCAAGGGCGTCAAATCTGACTCTTTCAAGGTGTCAATGACTTTGTTCAAAGAGTCTCTCATCACATGAATATTGTCAATGCCTAGATATTCTTTGGTTGCAAAGCGGTAATTATCCATGTTTTCGGAACCTAGACCCACAGCTTGCATTGCTAACGCGTTGACAGTAGGCCGTGCGTCTACAATGAGATTATGCTGTTGAGCGCCATATATTCGCGGCTCATCAGAGGTATCTTCGGTACTGGATCGAGAAGTGGCCTCTTCAGATGGGTCGTTAGCATCGGTAGAAGCGGATTCTTGACTTGCTGAAGGTGTGTCGCCTTGACTTGGTTCAAGCGACTGAAGACTCTCAGGCCGTGGTGGTGACTCAGAAGTGGCAGAGTTGGGTGTTGAGGTTGAGAATATGGCTAGTAGTAATTTCTCGTCCTGTATACTCCGATTTCCTCGAACACCCACCAGGGGCTGAGAACTCCTCGTGATCGAGCAATTGTTGACCGGGTGTAGGTACGTCAGCACAGGAAGCCGCACGCGTGAGCGGTACCTGCCAGCGTAGTTGAGTGTATTGTCAGATATTGCCGAAGGTACAGGTAATAAAGCAGGATACGTCGGCGAGAACTAGACATGGGATGAACATCTCTCATATAGCCTCGAAGGTCCAATAGACTTACTCCGTAGTCTGTGTTGATATTTGATATTCTCCATCCTTTGTCTGTACCTTTCTCGCTGATCCCAAGTCTCTTCCATTCTCTGCGCGGGTCATATATCTGCCAGCCATTGACCTCCTTCTCTGGTGATTGGGGCTGATAACTGAAGGCGTAAAGCTTTTCAATTCTCCCTAGCTTACAGGTCCATGCCTTGATGCTATCATAGACATCCCTAGCCTTTTTCTCATCGTTGAAGCAGAAGCAGACAAACGTAAAGTCTCTACACCGCAGACGGATCGACGAGGGCAGGCGGGATTGAGGAGGGTTTGGCCGCAGAGTGCATATTTGTATGATGGGATACGTTATCCATAGCTCTCGAGGCCTTACAGGCGGGTTCTCGGCAGCAGGTGCCGGTGTATGGCAGAAGATGAGGTGGTGGGGGGTCAAATGTAAGGTCCCTTCTACTTGTTCGCCGCGCCGTATAAGCTTGACTTCGTCTACCTAGAGCTGGTAAGTTTTGCACAGTTTCGATTGTTGAACCTGAACGCTGAGTACTTTCGCAATCCGAGTTCTCTCCATGACTGGCTATTACCTCCAAAGATGCATCGTGGGTGTTCGATCTGATATTTGAGCTTCGTAGGGAATCGTCAGCCACTCTTGGGCTCTTCGGCACCCGTAGCCAATCTGGGGTTGTTCGCCAAAGTAGAAGATACTCGGTTTTGAGCCAGTTTTCGAAGATCTGTAGGTAACAGCTGTAGTGTAGCAAATACAGCCCAAAGGTTCGCGGTTTGCATGAAATCCCTCTATCGCCAGAACCCTGCTAGTTCCGTTGACAAGCGAGGGTGATCCACAACCCTATCCCCCACTAATAGACTTCAACGACTTCACGAAATCATCAACTTCGTCGACAGCCACACCGAGCTTCTTCCCACTAAGCTCCTCTCTACAGCAATCATGGCCGCAGCTCAAGGTGGTGCCATCTCCAAGCGTAGGAAGTTCGTGGCCGATGGTGTTTTCTACGCCGAATTAAATGAATTCTTCCAACGAGAACTGGCCGAAGAGGGATACTCTGGTGTCGAAGTTCGCGTTACGCCTACCGTTACCGACATCAGTAATACTCCCAGTCGAGATCGTGTTCTTCGAGTCCTATTCTGACCAAACGAAACAGTCATCCGCGCAACCCACACACAAGAAGTTCTCGGCGAGCAAGGACGCCGCATCCGAGAACTTACCTCTCTCATCCAAAAGCGCTTCAAGTTCCCTGAGAACTCCGTCTCGCTCTACGCTGCCAAAGTCCAAAACCGTGGTCTCTCAGCCGTCGCCCAATGCGAGTCTTTACGCTACAAACTGCTCAACGGTTTGGCCGTGAGGAGAGCATGCTACGGTGTTTTGCGGTTCATCATGGAGAGTGGAGCCAAGGGATGTGAGGTCGTGGTTTCGGGAAAGCTGAGGGCTGCAAGAGCTAAGAGCATGAAGTTCACTGTACGTCTGAGATCGTTCTGCCGTTGTAAGAATGGTTACTAATACAAAAGCCAGGATGGCTTCATGATCCACTCCGGTCAACCCGCCAAAGACTTCATCGACTCCGCCACTCGCCACGTCCTCCTCCGCCAAGGTGTCCTCGGCATCAAAGTCAAAATCATGCGCGGCTCGGATCCAGAAGGAAAATCCGGCCCGCAAAAGTCGCTACCGGATTCCGTCACTATCATCGAACCAAAGGAAGAACAGTCCGTCGTCCAGCCCATGAGTCAAGACTATGGTGCAAAGGCAGTGGCGGCGCAGCAGGCGGCGGAGCAACAGAGGTTGTCGGAACAGCAGGAGCAGGAGGGTGCAAAGGGTGGAGATGATTACGCCCAGGAATGAGGATTAAGATGAACGGGAAGGAGTTTGATTTAGGCGGTTTGCATGCACGGCATGTTCGCCGGTAAACAAGGCTTGTATCTGTAGCTAGCTAAAAACTTCTAAACAAGCTGTAAATCTGTTTGAAAGCTCGCTATTGAAAAGCACTCATATCACATTCAAACGCATGACCGGCGCAATAGAATAAGAGCAGTCGGTCGTCAAGGCTTTGAACTAGGTGAAAATGATGCTCACAACGATATCACTTAGGCTACCTTTCTATGTGATCTGTAACGATCAAAGGAAGACCTCTATATTTATCTCTAAGGTGCTGACGGGGTATCTGAAAACCACAAATGGTTAGCTTGTTGTAACAATTGCATCAACAATGTAGCCCCCAGCTTACCTCAACTCGAAGTTCTCCAGCACGGTAGGATTCAGGATACCGAAGACCCCAATAACTCGCTCCTTACCTCCCATACGCAGGTGTATTGCTGCGGCATGGCCCGGAAGGAATGTTGGATCTACCAAGCATTAGAGATATTATTATCACAATCCATGTATGAGATACTGACCATCAACCTCATCAATCCAGTATGCTGATTCCGCCGTACCCTTCCCTTCCAAACCCTCCTCGCTCGTCATGAAAGCGCTCTTGAGCATTAACATCACGCGATCCAACACTCCATGTACCACCTCAAACCCACTACTCTTCCCATACCAAGCAGCTGCAAAGTGCCGCTCGTTCCTACTCTTTCTTTCTTGCGAGAGGTCCTTGAAAGCCACATCACTGACCTCAAAGATCTTCATTGGAACAGTGTGATGCTTGTTTTCCCGAATGGTCTTCAGAAGTCCAGGTAGCAGAGACGTCCTCACGACTTGGTATTCTGCAGTCTTGGGATTCGCTAGCTTCACAGCTGTATTCCCATCATCTTTGCGGTTGAGCCAGCCAAAATTTTCATCATGAGAACACAGGATCAGTGGCATGACTTCTGACCAGCCAGCCATAGCCGCTTCGAAGCGCACAATATCAGTCAGCTTGTTGACCATGAGCGGCTGAGCGACGGTTCCGGACTTGCTGGGGAAAGAACGCGGAAGCTTGTTGAATCCGTAGGCTATGGCTACGTCTTCCATGATGTCACATTGGTGCAGTATGTCTGCACGAGTCGGGGGAACGTGAACGTCTATGAGATCTGAGGAGGCTTTTGAGGGGTTTGCTGAGTAGCACATGCGTGTAAGGAGCTTGCAAATATCTTTGGCGGATAATGAGAGGCCACAGCAGTCGTTGATGTAAGAAATCTCGGCTTGTGTCTCACGAGGACTTAGGTCTGGGGTTTCTCGGGACTCGTGGTTATGCTTCGAGACGATCTTGACGGGTTCAACAGTAAATTCCTCTTCAGTGTATTGTGAGAACATAGTGACAAGGATATTATTGACAATCTCAACTTTTGTCTTGTCAAGCGCCGTAAGCTCAATGAACACATTTCGAGTGTGGACGCTAATCTTGGAATGGTTCCCATTGATGATTGGTGGTAGTGAACATACGGTCCGCTTCGAGTCGAAGATAACCGGGTAAACCGGAGAGCCTCGAATGATTTGAAGATAGCGCGAGAGATTTTTATCATTCTAATAGAATCTGTAAGTCATATAAGAACAATTCAGTCTGCGGTGCTTACTTCGTAGAATTTCATCAACTCGGACCCCTTCATGGACTTTGTTTGATTCAGGGGTACAAATTCAATCTCCTCGGGTGGGAGTGCTTCATACGTGAAAGGTCCTTTTAAGGTATCTAGATCATGAGTACCTATAGCAACGAGCGTTCGCTGGCGGGCGAGATTTTGGTGAAGCTTGTCCTGCAGTGCAATGAAAGACTCGTATCTGCTTTGCGTGAACTTGATATTCCGCAGAACCGCTCCGGAGACATATGGCCGTATTCGGGAAGTCTGGGATATGGTCAGACTTTGAGGCCCCGTGAGATTAGGACCTCCTACTCACCTCCTCATGTACCGTTATCACTTCCAATTCGCCATTCGAAGGGGCAACAAGCCGATAGTTGGGCGACAGCCTCTTCCCACGAAAGATATTGAGCATGAGGGAAATCCCCTCGAAACATAGCATATCATACCTGATAACACCCATCAGCATTAGTATTCCCTCGAGTTGCAGCAAAACCCACCTATTGGCTGGTATCTCGATTTTCAGTTGCGCAGGTTCTTGTTTGCCATTGACCACTGGCCGCTCGGATGTTGAGGTCTAGGAGATATTAGTCCACCAACATTCTGTTTGTATTCAATGCCGTGCTATTGAATCCTACATCCTCATCCAGTTCGATCCCTATACACACTGAGCAAAAGTACCATACATGCGAAGAAAACCTACCCACCAAACTCGAAACATAGTTCATCAAACTCTTCGGTTGTATAACTGTCACGAAAACATTAGCCACTGGCGTAGATACGCAGTTGCATTAGGTAGTAATTTACCTACTCTTGGCCTAGGGCTTCGAAAAGTGCTGCCTTGTCAACAGCTATGGTAGGCATAGTAACAGAATCCTCTTAAGGGAATTTTGCTGGAGTTTTCCTGGAGCAAATTAGCCTTTTGTATAGCACAACTATGTCACAGACAATTACCTGTGGACTTTGTTGACCGTAATTCACTATGTAGGAGTCATTTTCAATAAATCACAAAAAATCTGTGACAAGCCTCGAGCTTTCTCGGTTGGTTTCATTAGCTCCATATCAACTCTCCAGCACCAGACACTTACGAGACCACGAACACTGAATTGCCAAAGATAAGATCTCCGCATATCACAAATTATTTCCAGCGCGCAACATACACTAGCCAACAATAGGTACGCCTGCCAGGATATATTCAAGCTCGCAGCTGTGTTGACATAGGGCTGTTGATGCAGGGCGCGGAGCCCCCATCACCTTCTCGTTCCAGCTATCATCGCTCTTTGCTAACTAGTGCTGCTTGATCCAGGTTTTCTGCCTGGTTTTCAATGTCCACGTATTGCCGAACCTAGCATTCTACTTACAGTAAAGCTTCAACGAAGACGTCACAGCGCGTTCCGAAGTCCATTCGCCGAATCTGGGACTCCCCTCGAACTTGTACGGGAGAAACGCTGGCAGAATATAAGTCATGGAGGGACAAAATCAGAACGACGAGCTATACCCGATAGCTGTTCTCATTGATGAGCTGAAGGTACTGTGGACGCCTTCAGATCTCTACTGGAATCAATAAACTCATGTCACTAGCACGATGATGTTCTCTTACGTTTGAACGCTATACATCGGCTGTCTACAATCGCCCTAGCCTTAGGACCGGAGCGCACAAGAGATGAACTAATTCCTTTTCTGGATGGTGAGTTATATAAGATCTCTACTATTTCTGTGACTCGAACAGTAGCTAACACGTGTGTCAGAGTCCGTGGAAGATGAGGATGAGGTGCTGACTGCACTGAGTGATGAGCTTGGGGGTTTTGTAGAGTATGTTGGGGGTCCTGGTTATGGGCACGTGCTTCTGTCGCCTTTGGAGAACCTGGCAGCTATCGAAGAACCGCTTGTTCGTGACAAGGCTGTCGAGTCATTGAATAAGATTTGCGAGCAATTATCACAATCGCAGGTGGAAGACTACTTCATTCCTCTTACGGTTCGTCTTTCGAAGGCCGACTGGTTCACGTCAAAGATCTCCGCAACTGGCCTCTACAATGTACCATATAGTAAAGCTACAAAAGAGTCGCAAGTGGGTCTTCGACAGCAATTTGGGCAGCTGGTACACGATGAGACCCCAATGGTCAGGAGGCAAGCTGCGAATAACCTTGCCAAGTTTGTCAAGGAGATGCCGGCGGGAATCGTCATAGAAGAGATGATACCGCTTTTTCAACACCTTGCAAGCGACGATCAAGATAGTGTACGATTACTAACCGTGGAGATTCTAATTGCCATTGCAGAGGTGGTTCCAAAGGAGCAGCAAACAAGCCATGGAACGCTACTTACTGCTCTAAGGAGTCTTTTTGAAGACAAAAGCTGGAGAGTGCGCTATATGGTTGCCGATCGTTTCGAAAAGGTGAAGGCTTCTTTTGCTCTACTTACAGGCGACTGGGACTAATCAAGGCATGGTAGATCGCAAAAGCTGTTGACGATGAAACCGTGGCACGAGACCTTGTGCCAGCTTTTGTGAAATTATTGAAGGATACGGAAGCAGAAGTTCGAACTGCTGTCGCTGGGCAAATACCAGGTTGGATCTGCCTTTATGTCTAACCGGGTAATGAGCTGACTTGGGCAAGGTTTCTGTATACTGCTGGACCGAGAAACCTTACTAAACGAGATAATGACGAGCGTCGAAGACCTGGTATCCGACACTTCTCAACACGTACGTGCTGCTCTTGGGACACAGATCAGCGGTCTCGCGCCTATTCTAGGGAAGGAAGAGTAAGCAATACAGAAGATCTCCTTTTCGGCGTTCTGTACTGAAAACCCTAGGACTATTGCACATCTCCTACCGATGTTCTTGCAGATGCTCAAAGACGAATTCCCTGACGTTCGCCTCCACATAATCTCAAAGCTCGAATTGGTAAACAAAGGTAAACAGGAACTTGTTGGTCGTTGAAAATTTTCTAACTTTATTCAGTTATTGGCATTGAACTACTATCGCAATCGCTATTGCCTGCTATAGTACAATTGGCCGAGGATAAGCAATGGAGGGTCCGATTAGCAATCATCGAGTACATTCCATTGCTGGCGAGCCAACTCGGCGTTCAATTCTTTGATGAGAAGCTGAGCACACTCTGCATGAGCTGGCTTGGAGACACCGTCTTCTCAATACGAGAAGCAGCCACGCAGAATCTGAAGAAGCTGACCGAGGTCTTCGGCGTTGATTGGGCCAGCGAGGCCATTATCCCCAAAGTCATGGCCATGGGCCAACATCCGAATTACCTTTACCGAATGACTACTTGTTTTGCAATCTCCGTAAGTTTATCTGATATGGTCATCTTCTGCAAATATATCCTTCTGACCGTTCTGCTCAAGACCTTGGCTCCTGCCATAAGTCTCGAAGTGATCAAGGATTCTATTCTACCAATGATGGACAAATTGGTATCCGACGACATCCCGAATATTCGCTTCAACGTCGCGAAATCATACACCATCCTCATCGACGTCCTAAAACGCCTTCCCGCCGAAGGTACGATCCTCTCCCTTGAAAAGTCGGGCCAGTCAGCCAGTCCCTCGCCCATGGGCGACGAGCTCATTCAAAAGCGAATTCTGCCCAACCTTGAGAAGTTACAGCAGGATGGCGATGTTGACGTGAGGTATTTCGCCACAACGGCAGCGGGAAGCATTTCGGACGCCATGCAGACCTCGCCATAGACAGTTTTTTTCGTCTAGGACTGCATTGTAGGGAAATAAGCAATTTTTGTCTTCCGTTCAGACCGGGTTTCGTTTCTAGAAGCATGGCGGAGATATCCTACTTTACACACAAAAAGATGAGGTACCTGTGGTTTCCAGGGACTACAAATTATTTACAACTCCGTGTCGATCTGAGGGGTGAGGAGCCCATCAGTCGGAACCCGAAGACTTCTCCACCCCACTGTTTGACCTGGGGAACGCATAGACTTAGGGGTACAGCACCGCAAGCAAGCAAGCAAGCATTTGAAACCCTTTCCCTCTTCATATAATCTCAATTGCTTCCCCAGAACGAATCACGGGCCTAATCCAACCAATGTGTAGTCGGGGGACTCCCAAAAACACCATTACCATTGGGAGTTCTAGAAACCCGCTGGGGTACAGCCGAGCCGCAGCAGTCGCATGCATCTTGGGCGAACCCTGCGTCGCCTCTTCCCTTTGGCTGCAACAACGGAGAAGTGAAGTTGCAGTGCTAGCAATCCAGTCCTGTAATAGTACGGGCTCTCAGGTACTCGCAACTCATAGAGTCGTAGCATCCACCGTTGAGATATATCCCGCGATTCATAATCATACCCCCGCTTTAAACCTGTTACTGCTAACCGCTCTAAGTTAGCGTGATGAACAGGTCGTGATTTGTTCAGTACTGGAACGCAGATGGATCATATGGCGACAAGGAGAATTGGAAAGGAGAACGAACTAGAAGTATCATGGAGGTAGTCGAAGTAGGTACATACCGTAGTCTGGCTGTACTCTATGAGGCTCCAGACCATTTGCCAAAAGCCGACCCTTGCATCTCAGTCCCTGCTTGAGCTGAGCCGTCGGGTTCCCACTAAACATCCCCCCCGCCCCAACTACCTTTACAGACCGTAAGACCTTCGTGTTCTCACATTCGTTTCTCCTTCCACATAGCCTGAGCCTTTACCGTGCGCTTTTGTGATCATCTTCTTTCGCCAGCGAGAGCATTGTGGCAGACGACAGACTAGACCCCTCCCCGGCCACTTATCGTGTAATCGATAAGTACCCAGCAGCGATCCCCGATAAGTAACCACCAGGAGACGACGAGTCCTTGACCACAAGGCCATTGCTTTTGCAGTCAGCTGTTGCGTCCTCCGCTTCATTTTCTATGTTGCTGGTGGATCATCTTGACAGGTGTGTGATCGGAATGTGTAGGTGCAGCTGACGGCGAAGCTGAGGGCTGACTAGACTTCCCCACCTCTTCAGATTGCTACCCTCATCCGAAGCCTACATTATCAGCATATTTTGATACTAGACCATCAAACTCTTGCGGGTGTCGCGGAATCCGAGTGGGATTGTAACCTATCTTTGCTTGGGGGCGTCAACAAGCTGTCAAAGCTCGCTTGTCACGAGTAAATATATCTAAAGAGGATTCGTCTCTACCTCTCGATACTTCGCCGGCTCAAATAATCCACCCTCAAACCCTACGTCATGTCTCAGATCGTTCTTGACAATATGATCATGTCGCCTGGGGCAATGACCCCAACGAGTACACCTGCAGAATCCCTGCCCTTTGAGCAGCCACCGAAGCTCAAGGGTCGCAGACGAATACTGCAAAGTTTACAAAGGATGTCATCCTCCCCGTCACTAGCCAAGCTTGGTCGGATGCCCTCGTCGTCTTACAATAGTGGAAGCCAAGCTTCAATGTCTTGCGTTTCGCTGTCTTCGTCAAGATCGCCATATGCCAACCATTTCAGGCATTCCGACTCATCCCATTCGTCAGCGGGATTTTCCACTGCCCCAACCTCTGCAGTAAGCACTCCTGGTCCCGATTCGCAATTTTCAGACTCAAGTGCTCGCATTCGGATCATTGGCAAGGAAGTCTCTGGTCATGCCTCGACTGCTGCGACCAGTGTTGCACTACCTGCAGATATTCGACCGGGCTCCAAGGACATGAAACTTACGGCGACGCCTGAAGTGAACGAAAGACAAGTCGGTTACTTCTCGAAGCCAGCCGTCAAATTCAAGAAGCAGCGGCGGCCAAAATTCGACTTCTGGGGAGAGATGCCCAACGAGATTAAGGTCCAAATATTCCAATTTCTTAAACCTCAAGAGATTGTCAAGTGTTCGGCAGTCGCGAAATCATGGCACAAAATGTGTTACGATGGGCAGCTGTGGAAGAATGTGGACACCGAAGAATACTACCAGCAGATACCGAGTGATTCTCTTGTAAAGATTATGACTGCAGCTGGGCCTTTCGTACGAGATCTCAATCTTAGGGGTTGTGTTCAATTACGGGAGAAGTGGGGGAGTGACGGAGAAAAGATATCGGACGCATGCAGGAATCTCGAGAATTTCTCCCTACAAGGCTGCAAAATTGACAGAAGCTCGGTGCATTACTTCCTCCTTCGAAACCCGCGTTTGGTTCACATTAATGTTTCAGGCTTGGACAAAGTCAACAACCACGCTATGAAGATAATTGCTCAGGGGTGTAAGCAACTAGAGCATCTCAATGTTTCGTGGTGTCCACACATTGATACGAAGGGCCTCCAAAAGATCGTTCGATCATGCCCTAAACTCAAGGATCTACGAGCGGGCGAGATTAAAGGGTGGGATGACAGGGGCTTCCTCCTGGATCTCTTCCAACGGAACAGTCTTGAGCGGCTTATTATATCGAATTGTACTGATTTGGGAGACGAATCTCTCATACTCTTGATTCAAGGCTCCGAGCCAGAAATCGACCCTTTGACCGATCGTGCCATCGTCCCTCCCCGCAGATTCCGCCATCTTGACTTCAGTCGATGTCGTACCCTCACAGACAAAGGAGTAAAATCACTGGCCCACAACGTCCCTCAACTCTGTGGTCTCCAACTCTCTGAATGCGACGGCCTAACCGACGCCGGCCTTTCGGGAATACTCGAAACCACCCCCAAGCTGACCCACCTAGATCTTGAAGAGCTCGATGACCTCACAAACTCCATCCTCCAATCCCTCGCCCAATCACCCTGCGCCTCCAATCTTGAGCACCTTAACATTTCGTATTGCGAATCCCTCGGTGACACCGGCATGCTCGCCGTGATCAAAGCTTGCCCCCGTCTAAAGTCCCTCGTTATGGACAACACCCGTGTCTCTGATCTCGTCCTCACCGAAGCTGCCGCCGCCGTCCGTGCACGTGATAACCTTTCCTTCCGTTCCTCTACTTCCCTTACCCCCTCGGGACCCCTCATCCCTAAAGTCTCCCTCAACCTCATCGTTTTTGATTGCCAGAACGTTACGTGGACCGGCGTCCGCGAGATCCTCTCCCGCAACACCGAGCCCGGCCGCCACCAAATCATCTCCCTTAAATGCTTCTATGGCTATCAAGATACCGTAAGGGAGCACATGAAGCGCGTCTTGAGAGGCGATAGGTTGTCTGCGGAAAGGCTGGAGAGGAAGTGGGGGGAGTACATGGTTGCAAGCGAGGAGGCAGGGGCTGGTGGCGCAGGCGCGAGAAGGAGGAGGAGAAGAGCGAGGGAGGCGGCGATGGTGCATGCGGATGAGGAAGAGGGGGGTCCCAGGGGAGGAAGGAGAAGGGCGAGGAGTGGGGGTTGTATTGTCATGTGAGCGGATCTTGTTAATTGAGGAAGGGGTCACCGGTTTCTGGGTGTTGTTGGGTATTTAGTTGCGGGATGGAGCCTGGTGATGAATTTGGATGTCTGGAAGTATGGACGACTTGGACAGGGGCAACGTGGGTCTGCTTGGACGACGGACGGGAAGCATAAGGCTGGAACGCACGCACTTGGGGGTTCATTCTTTTCTTCGGGTGGGTTGGCAGGCGCTGGCGATTTGGCTAAGTGCTCGAGTTTGTTTTTCTGTTCATTGGCATTGATTGGGATTGGCTACGCATGGCTTTGGTAGGCTGGAGGTATACCTTACGAGGCTCGATTGGATGGGTTGTTGGCGATGTTCCAGGCATATTCTTTCATCCGACCGAAATTATCACACTAGAAATCTATCTCGTCTCCTACCTATCATCATAAAGCCATCGAGCCGTCTCCGCAACCTATTTCGACAGAATGGATACAATATATATGTGCGTACCGTGTTCTGGAATTTCCACTTCATAGAGCGGGTTTGATCTAGTCATGTGATTTGATCGTGGAAAACATTAAGTCAACACCTGGAAGTTAAGAAGGATCGAAAATCTGGAAGCCCTTCATATCTGAATGATTAATGAGATCAAATTGAATTGCACAAATAAAGAATCTGTACACTGCTTTATCTCGGTAGTACGTAGATATCTATTGGGAAGTCCGCCGCATCAAGTCAAGGGTCCAACCCACCATGTGATAGAGCCCGTTTGTTCCACACTCTGAAACAGCACCTCGCCATCACAATCACTTGACACCGGATGTCCAAGTCTGATTGATAAATCAACAACCTTGGAGCCCAGACGGATCCGTAGGAGAACCTGATCATTCAGAGCAGCAATGCCGCCTGCCAATACACCGACAGTGCGTTCCTACCGCCCGTAGTCTTTGCCAAACGTGCGCAGTGCTGAATGACAATAGGAAATATCTGCCGAGACCACTACCACAAGTCCATACCTCGAGCTCGAGCAGCTTGCTAGTCCCGTCCCAGACTTCGCCGCAACACTACTAACACCATCCGAGCAAGATGCTCACGACGACAATGTCAGTTTTCTACGCACACAACCACGCCAGCCCCCCACAAGCTCTTCTTTAAGGCATGCCGGAGGAACGCAGGTGACGGGTGAGAGTTTGAGTCCTGCCGATAGTGAGAGTCGCCGTAGAATGCGAAGGGCGGTTAATGCAGTCACGGCCCATCGACGCTACACGCCAGCACAGTTGCAAGAGATGGGAGATTCCCATGAGCCAACGTATGCAGACCGGATATCGCAGCAGCAAACGGGTTACCATGGTTGGGCACCGGGGAGCTCTGATGATGACCAGGAGACACATCATGGTTTGCCGAGCGCTTCCCAGTCTTCGGCGCAACTGTATAATGAGCGTGCTACTAGGAGGAACAATCGGGGATCGGCTTTGCCAGTGACTGCATGGTCACACAGCACTAGCAATAGCTACTCGCATCGAAACCCAAACCAGTCCCATTTCATTGGGAATGGGGTTGGCGGTGCGCCCACTGTCACGGAGTCTTCTCTACGGACCACGGCGCTGCTCCAATCAGTGAGACGAAATACGCAATTCTCAGCCCGATCAAGAAATCAACTACAAAGCTACATCCTGGACAGGGAGAGGGTGGGTCAAGAAGCTGAAGACCGTGATCAGATTCAAGAACGGATCCATAGACAAGCGACACGGGCTATAGAGGAACGACAACAGGAAGACCTGCGCCAACGTTGGCATACAGAATCCTATAGGCAGCGCTATCTGGAAAATTCGTCGACTGGTCCACCGGGTGAAAAGCGTTGGCTTGACGAAGCAATCAAATACTTGGAACGACTTCGTTTCTGTGAATCCCACCAGGAAAGTCTTTCATCTGCTGCAGCAGGTGGATTCGTCAGGGGACAATTTTTTACCAACAATCACGAAGACTTCATATTAGATACGACCACAATCGAGCCACCGCCGGAAAGCTCATGGCTAAAAGTTGGTGGCGTATTCTCTGGCTCTCAACATGCCGCAGGAGGTTCCTCTCTTCCTGCGTACTACATCCAGAATCGGGCAGAGAACCTGCCATCGAACCGTGGTGGTTCTACAACTAGGACTATACCCAGAATAACCGAAAGAAGCTCAACCAGCACATCGACACGAATTCCCCGATCAACCTACGCATCCCACCTCTTCACCCCATCCCCCTGCTCCCTCGACGACGACGAGCGCTGGCCCGTAAAAGTGACTATCCACAGCATCGACTACACCAGCATGACCCTCTCCGGCACCATGGAAGCCTTCAACGTGCCCGACAAATCCTCGCCAACTCACGAATCCAGCATCACCACCTTCCTCGAGGGCGAAATCATTGACTTCAACGCGTTCACGCTCGAGACGAAAAGCTTCAACGCGGATCCCAGGGTCGATGGCACGTATTGGCGGAAACTGCCGCCGTTCAAGGAACTTACTGATGATGAGATGGTGAGGAATCTGGTCAGTAAGCGGTGGTTGACCGAGGAGTTGGGGATGAAGTGGATTTTGATGCGGTGGAAGGGTAAGCTAACCCCCCAAAATGACATACACCGAATCACTCCGAGTCAACCATACGCTGACAACAACTAACCTCGGCTGCTGTAGAAAAATGCTTCGTTACACCCTCTGACGCCCAATCCTCCCTCACCATCAGCGGCTTCTACTACGTTTCTCTCCGGCGCGCGGACGGGCATGTCGAGGGCTTGTATTATGATCCGAACAGCACCCCGTACCAGCATCTGTCGCTTATGCCGGAGAAGAGGACGTTTCCGACATACGAGTTTCGGTAGGGGGGCGCGGTTGATCATGGACTATTTCACTACGTGCTGTTGCACAACTATCTTCGAATTCTTGCCCGGCAGATATGTTGTGTTGAAGCACTATGGGCTAGTCTTGTTCAAGGCTCAATTTCTGGGAGTGATGGAGTAAGCAAGGCAGCGAAGCTGTAGCGAAAGCGTTTTGGCGAGGTGTTGGGGCTACCATTTACGAAGTAGCGATATCTAGAGAATCTTATCAGTTGCCCATGGGCTTCAAAAGCATGATCTGTATTTTATATTCACTTGGATCGTGCTGGGACTTTGGCATTGGCTCTTGGACTCGGGTTGTCCAGATTCCACATGGGGGAATATCCAAAGGCACATTTCACACAGCTCAGCTTCACTTATTCTGTGCTCGAAGACTGTTGCATGGGCTCTCGAAATCAAACTGTCTGGGATCCACGCATGCGGGACGTTATCTATGCCAATTTTCCTTCAACAGCCAGCTACACTATCGTCCATCTACCTTCTCTCAACTATCGTACCATCGCCATCATGCTCACACGTTTTCCTCCTATCCTATTCCTCTCCTTGCATTTCATTTCCTTCCCTTCCTCCCTTCTAACTTCTGGCAAAGATGGTTTATTGCTCCGTCTGGAAGTAGTTGAGCAGAATGGAGCGTTCCTGGGATTCCTCGCCCCAGTCGCGAACGACGACGCAGGAGCAGTTGACGACTTTTCGGGCGTTGCCTTCGCGATCGAGTACACCTGGGTTGGGAGGGGGTTTTAGCTGTGGTCTTGGGGATGGAGGGAAGTGGGAAGCGGGAAGGGGGAATTGGGGAAGGTGCTGGGGGATGCGTTTGGGATGGAAAGGGGCAAATAGAGTTGCTCGATCCCCTGATACTTTGATATATGACACGATCCATCTCTTTTCAAGAACACCTGGTAAACCAAACCAAAAGAAAGGTAAAAGCTTACACAACCCAGCCCACTCCCCCAACATCTTCCCATCCGGCACCTTGATCAACGGGATCTGATGCTCCCCACACAACGCCACCACTAACTTCTTGTACGCCTCCTCCTCACACCCCTCATTCAACACACACATGTGTGCCTGTCTCCGATCCAACGCCTTACTCGCCTCCCGCAATCCCCTCGCCAAGCCGTCGTGGATGAGCGCGAGCTTGAGCACGCCTTTGAGGGCTTCGAGCACGGTCATTTGCGAGGAGCCCGCAGGGGCGGTGGCGGAGACTTCAATTTCATCGGCGCCTTCGGCCGGGGTGGGGGACGTGGGCTCTTCTCCGTCCGACTGTTTCGTGGAGGGTTAGTGGGGTGTGGTTTAGATAGTTGGGAGGGGGTGGGAGGGAAAGGATTTATGGGGGGTGGGACGTACCATCTTGACTGTAGTTTAGCAGATCAGATTGCGAGTGTCGGATATCCTCAAAGAGCGGATGGTTTAGGTAGAATTGGGAGGGAGCGGTGAAAGTTGGTGGTGGAGGCTAACTTTTGGCGAGTTTCTCGGTTGGGCTTTGTGTGGTGGGCGATCATTCTCGCTTACGCCTTATGGCTCGACCCCTGAACCGCGTCTTATATGGTTCAGCGCGTTGACGACAATCAAGCTTCAAACATGCCCCTTGTGACTAAAGGAAGCTCAGTAGCAGCGAACAACGAGCTACGTATGTTGGCTCTGATATTGAGTGCGGTGCGTCAGGTCTTTTCCTGACGTAGGTCAGTCACTAGGGGAGGCAAAAGTCAGTAAACCATAACTAGTAGCTAGGCTGATTACGAGAATAAAAGGTAGCTCGTGTTACTATCAATTTATTCCATGTGTCTCTTATTCAAATATCTCTTGTTGCAGTTGCTTGCATCTTTGTTCGCGGGGATTGACCTTGCGGTTTTCTAGTACAGCTCTGAGGATGGATTTGGTGAGCTGCAATAGCAACTGAATCTGTTAAGCAGCTTCTCAAGCGCCGATTGCCCGCCTTCAGAGACAGACTCGAAGACAGGCAAATAAGCATACGAGGTCACCTCAACAGATGTGAGGGGGTTCGTTCTGGTCGTGGCTTATTCTCCCATGGCCGCTTCTATCACTTTTGGGTCTTGTCTCGCTAAATGGTCCAGAGTGTTTAGATGGTCTTTCGCCTCAAAGCCGATCGAACAAACCGTGTGATCCTGAAGGTTCTCTCCAACATACGGGTTGTTGATATGATGCCAAAAGCTTGCTACAATCTCATGGCGCCGATATCGGACAGTCAAGTATTGTTGGGGATTGCAGGCGCCGGCGGCTGCTATGACCTCCTTTCGAGCCCTCACCACTAGTGCCGTACCGTTTTATTGAAGCTGTATTCCAGTATGATCAAAGAGGATCCTCTCCACCGTCGACTCCGTTAATATACGGAAATTCGGGCAATTCTTTGCCGGGCCATAATAGGTTATGGCAGCATAGCTCCACTCTTCAGTAACCGGATCGATACATACTGGCAAGATAGCTGTACGATTTCATTGGCTTCCCGGAAAAGGATCTTCTGTCACGTCGTAGCACGGTAGCCCAAAGTCTCGAAAGTACATCAATCCAAGCTTTCGGAATTGCACGTCCTAAGTTGTCTGCATGCGAGGTTTTAAATCGGACCTGAAGTCGCAGTATCCGTTTCGCTCATCCACTCAAGGCCCAATTTCCCACCATGCTCGGCTGGCAGCGCGTTGACTGAGTGAGCCTTTACATAGTACGAGCTTCAAAGTTTCCCAATCTCACCTAGGATTTCCTAGCTTCTCCCGAGCATCGATTGCGGTTTTCGAAGGAGGAACGAAGACATGGGCGTTGATTGCGCTTGAGCCGCCCGGAATAATCGCCTTGAAGCAACTCCTTCATATCTTATATAAGCTTATTCTTTGTTCGTGGCCACCACTGCTTATTGTCTCTTTAAAACAGCTTTGGGAAGGCTTGTTGCCGGCGCCTTTATTATACTCAAGGAGACGTGTACTACGTATTACGTCGAATGCATATTACTCAATATTATTATCCCTAACTTGATTTAAGCATATCCGATTCGGCTATCATCGCGAAAATGAAGATTAGGACAGTTTATGGAATCCCTAGGAGCATATCTATCGGCCTTACAATTAGCTTTATCCTTGTATTCTTCGTCCTTGAAGCAATGTCGTCGCAACCACACGCCTTGAAACACACCATCTTAGATAAGTCCCTTCTCACTGGACCCTCGAAGTTTGATTATGATGTGAATAACAAAACGGATTTCCGGACGGGATTCGTGGAGACTATTGGCTTCGAGGAAGCGACGGTGGGCGGACTTCTTGCGACCAGAAACGGATCAACCTACATTGGAGTCAATTACAAAGATCAATTACCCACAGACTCCTCAGTCGGTCGCCGAAGCGTAAATCTCTGGTCCTACGTACACTTGAGCGAAGGCCCATATATCCTTGATATCCTGCATGCACCGACAGCGGCCTGTGGACTCTGGTCTTCAATTCGGCTGGCAGTTATTGATCCGGCCAGCCTGTTTGAATCCTTCGCAATCAATCCAAGCTCAGCACCCTGGCTCGCAGACACGGGCCGGTAGTAAATGCTTTCAAGCAAAAAACGACACTATTCGAGTCCGTGCTGAAGACGACACAGGTCCATTTGCCAGCGCCATCAACAACGAGGGCGGGGCCACATATGCTTTCGAGTGGCGAGCAGACATGGTCAACGTTTGGATTTGGATGGGCGCCAGCGCGCCTATCGAAGTCAAAAACGGATCCATTGTCGATCCAACTACATGGGGTCCACCCCGAGCTCAGTACCTCGGAGATTGCCGAGTCAATATGGACAAGAAGCAGGAGCCAAATATGAGGATATATATCACCTTCTGCCCTCTTTTAGCCCTGGACGATTATTACAGATCGGACTGCTTCCGCACCGCACCGTCTTGCTATCAGTATGTCGCCAATAACCCGTCGGCTTACCAAAACGCTTACTGGCTGATCAATCACATAAAAGTTTATGAACAGTCAGGGGAGGTTGCTATGAACGACACAGATACGATCCCGACTATTCAATCCCCAGAGTAGCGAGACACAACCCTTTAGCAAACGAACAGCCTGCCCTTATGATACGTACGCTTTTATGGTGCCCGATCTCGCGTCGCCAGTTTACCTTCAAGCAAAAACTTCCAATGGGCCTTTAACTGTAATAATCAACCAATTCTCATTTTGCAACATCGCCACGTGAATAGGTGCAATTCTTCCATACCGTTACATGGCTGGTTCAGCAAACAACGTCTCGATATTGAAATATTAAGATAACGTATAATTCGTACCAGCACGAGTGGAAATGATTAAGCAACAGTATCTAGATATTGAACCGAAGAGTATCACAGAACGCTGTAAAGCATGTGCTAACCTCCATCAGAATTAAGCATTTCATATAGCCGGATTCTGGAATGAACAAAGACTTAGGCTACGAGCAAAATGCATGATGAAAAGTAAGATCTGAATTACTTGACCGACCCTGTCGATTGCGAATATGTGTAGAGACACCGAGGCTTCCAGCTTGAGGAAAGAAGAAGAAGGAAAAGCATGATGAACCAAATCCAGTTGCAGCACAACAACCTCAATACCCTAGAATACCCACAAGCACGACCCCAAGAACGTCGGACTCTGGATGGTGAAAGTATGCAAATCCCGACAGCCCAGCTGAAAGCCAAACAACAACGGATCACTTTCCTAGAGCCCCACCCCCTCACGTATGGATCGTCAAACTCGTATCCCCCGTCACATACAGCTCATTCTGAAAAGCCACACACTGCCCAACCTTCGGCTTAACGACCTTATCCTTAGCATGACCCTTGGGCCCGCTCTCGATCGTCCAGCTGATCAGACCATTGGTCGACGTGAACAACGCGCTGCGCGTTCCCCAGGGACCGCCGACGGGAGTGCCTGTGGCGTATTTGTCCGGGCGGAGGGAGATATGGTCGCCCGCCCATCGGCACTGGTCGTCGTAGAAGCTGTTGGAAGGGGGGAAGTGTTAGTGGGGTGTTGTTTGTGTAATGGTGGGGGTGGGATGAAGATGCGAAGGGGGAAAGGAAGGGGTTGGGAGGAGGGTGAGGACTAACAATGTAGCTTGGGGTGGGTCGCCGTTGCGTTCTTCGAGGGCGGTACCGTTTTGGGCGGGATCTGCTTCGATAGGAGCGGCGGAGCTGAGAGCAGCGAGGGTAGCGACGAGGAGTGAGGAGAGACGCATGTTTGTTTCTGTGAATTGATGTAGAGTATTAGGTATATTGGTAAGATAGAAAAGTGATAAAACGTTGCCGAAGCCTGTTCGGTTGGTAAAGACTGAAGGTTAAAAAGGGAATGAATGTATGAACAGTTGGCTTGAGATTGATGCTGGTGTTTATAGAAGAGATACGAGTTTATAACTACGACAGAAATTACTGATGATATTGCATCGATTTAGTGGTAGCGCGTGGCTGTATAAAGAAACATCTATCATGGCGAGCGTGGTTGATTTTCGGTCACAAAGAAGGGCAGCAAAATCGAGAGCTAAAGTTGAGAACAATACTAAGCAAAGATAGGGCTGCACAAAGAGCGTATTTGGTGCCTCTGCCTGGACCACAACCACTAGCTCAGAGAATCAGAGAAATAGAAAGGGGAGTGACATATCTAGATGGGGTCCTTAGTATTGTTCTTGAAAGCTAACAAGTCTATGAAGAAAGGGATGGCGTGCAACAGTGGCGACATCGATAGGACTTTCAAGCCTGAGGCTTGGCCTTGCCTTGCTAATGGCTCGATTCTGGAGGTCAGATGCTGAAAATATCATCTAGCTTCGATGCTTTATCCTTTGCAACTGTGCTTCGTGAAAGCGAAAATAGATGAGCCATACGACTTCTAAGTTCTCTCACCCATACCAAATGAAACCCTCGAAGCTTAGAAAAACTCAAGACGTAGTAAACGGCCAAGCCTGTGTGGGAGGCGCTTTTTCCAAGGGCCCACAAGGCGCTTCCTCGATCGCTGGTTCAGTCCTTCCAAGGGGGAACGTGAGTGAATCAAAGAGTAGCCCCGTGGTACAGCATTGTAATACGCAAGGACTCGTAAGAAAAGGGCCCGCGGGTAGTATTGCTCAAGATGAAGATCTCAACAGGATAATGAATCTACCCCATGCAGCTAACTGAATGTTCCACTCTTAGTATAATGGTGATTCTTCGTGTTGTTGGACACTGTTAGCAAAGATAAGCTTGGAGGTGAGAAGAAATCCCAGAAATCCACGCCGTCTCCTAATTCCCTTCCCGCAGCCGCAAATTTGACTGTCCAATAGACTGCCAAGGTATTCGGATTGCTAATTATAAGCTGGGCAGAGATGGTACAATTTCGTCAAGGTCTGCCTGCCATTGAAGAAAGACGGGCTCTCGAGTTTTCATAGATAACTCATGCTCACGGCAAATCGATGATTGCACAGCTGTATTGTTGACAGGGAAGCGAAAAAGGATGTCGACTATCTTCTGGTAAGATTCCTGACAGCAGTGACTGTCTGAGATGGCAGTCATCGATGCAGGAGCGGTAGACGCGTTTTGAAAAAAGTATCTAGGCATACGCAGTCACTCGATAGCCGAAAGAGGTGCTTTTAGAGAAGTCAGTGTCAATTCGTAAAGAGTGGTGTTCGTCAGAGCCAATTGACGAATGGACAGTCCCTGACAGCCAGGGCAGCCCAGATTTAGCGATTAGTCAGGCTGACAACCTGTACCTCTCGTCCTCTGGAATCCGAATCACTCGGAGGCCAATCCACATTGGAAGAAAATCCCCTTCCTGTACAGGCTTAAATACATCATGCGGTTGTGCTTGCTGGCGCTGGCGCATGGCAACTTCCAATCTAACCAGTGGGCCGTCCACTGAGGTCGTCTCCTCCACGCGACCGTGCCTCGGCACTGCACGCATCTCATCAGCATGAAGAAGCTCATGGGCAAAGCCAAATCAGCCTTCTCCGATACTCGATCGCATTCCTCTGATTCGTGCTCTGATTCCCAGAGCGACAAATTGCTGACCATTCAGGAGCAAGAGACGCAGTCAAAAATCAAACCCCCCACGGCCCTCGACATCCTCCGATACCGCTACCATCATGGGGCCAACCTTGGCAGTTGTTTTGTCCTCGAGAAATGGCTGTGGCCTGGCCTTTTCGAGTCTGGGGCGAGAGGGGAC